>CEPX01072049.1_pt1 | contig 12760 bp, 19 predicted proteins | sample 361361 | NCBI WGS metagenome assembly CEPX01 (sample SAMEA2619974, study PRJEB7988) | marine metagenome | biome: marine biome (ENVO:00000447); feature: mesopelagic zone (ENVO:00000213) & marine oxygen minimum zone (ENVO:01000065); material: "saline water (ENVO:00002010), including plankton... | reverse complement strand
TTGAACTGCTTTTGTCAATGTGTTTTTGTTTTGAAAGTGGACTAAGATTACTTCACAACCTCTTTTCATGAGTTTGAAGGCAGCTACTGGACTGTCAAAGCCGCCTGATAATAAAGCAACAACTTTCTGTTCTGGATCGACAGGAAAGCCACCTACACCTCTGATGTCTTCTGTTGAGATAAATGCAGCGTCTTTTACAACTTCAACTTTTATATTGAGATCTGGGTCTTTCATTTGTGCTGGTATGTTGAGTTTGTCTCCGATGTGAAATCCTAGTTTGTTGTTTATTGTTGGAGTGTCTAGCTCTGTATCTTTGTATCTTCGTTTAGTTGTTATTTTGAATGTCTTTAGGGGAGTTTTTTTATGAATTTTCTTTGCTATAGCTAGAGCTGTCTTGTTTATGGATTCAATGTTTAATTCAGCTTTTTCTGAAAATGAGAAATACTCCACTCCTGGGATTTTTGTTAAGATTTCTGTTGCTTTTTTTTGAGAAATCTTTGTATCAACGTTCACATGTCCCATGTCTTTTTTTACATGTGCATCTGGAATCTTGTTTTGGATGTTTTTTCTAAGAAGTCTTTCGAAGTGAGATCTATTCTTACCCTTGAGGGCTAATTCTCCGTAGTGGACGATTATCATGTGTAACGCTCAAAATGAATATCCTCTTTTGCAACACCGTGTTCTTCAAGGTATTTTACTGTGTCTAGCACCATATCTTTTAATCCGCATATGTAGAAGTCTTTATTCTTTAGGTCTTCTCCAAGATGTTCTTGGACTCTTCCTTTGGTTTCAAACTCTTCTCTTGTGCAGGTTGGACAGTATTCTACATTATCATTTGCATTCTCCCACTCTGTAAACTCAGAATGATATACTAAGTTGGAGACTGTCCTTGAGCCAAAAAAGAGCTTGAATGTGTGGTTCTTTAGCTTGTCCTTGTATTGTTTGATCATACTGTAGAGTGGAGCAACGCCAGTTCCTGTCCCGATAAACCAATGTGTTTTATGGGGTGATTTTTCGTTGAAGATGAATGTTCCCAATGGTCCTTTCAAGTCAAATTGATCTCCTGGTTTTGCATCTATGAGAATGGGTGTGGAATGCCCTTCTGGAATGAGTTTGTAGCATATTGCAATGTCTTCATACTGTGAAGGTGGTGATAGAATTGAGTAGGGTGTCCATTTCTTCTTTTCTTTGTTAAAGACAGCTATAGAGTAGTATTGCCCAGCCTTGAATTTGAGTTCTTTTGGTCTAGTAAGTTCTAGGTGATAACAATCATCAGAGATTTTATTGTTTTTGATTACTTTGCATGTATGTGTTGCTATTGGCATTATTCTTAAGAAAGGGGGATGGTTTAAAAGGATTTTGATTTATTGCTCAAGAATTTGAAGATATTTTAAGCCTTCTACTAAATTGTCTGGATTAAATGGCCAGCCGAGAATGTAGTCTCCTTCCAATCCCTCAGCTGACTCTCGTGGAGCAGTATTGCCAGGAACACCTACCAAAATCTTAGCTGAAGGATATTTCCCCCTTAATTTTTCAATATGTGTGTCAATTGTTTGGTCTCCTATAGTGTGCTCTGCCAAGATGGCAGCATAGGGAGCTGTAATAACTGGAGTTGTTGCCATAGCATAAGAGCTAGCGTGATAGAGTCTTACTTCAGGTTTTTGGTTTGCAAGGGTAACTCCGACCAAACTTTTAACAGCCTCTTGTCTAGAGATTACAAGAATTTGGGGTTGTTCTTCTGCTATTGTCATAACTTTGAGAATACATTTTCACTTTTAAAACTATGCCTATAGTTCCTATATAGACTTACGATATCCTTACTTGTAGTCTATGCTTTCATAATGCTTAAAAAGCCAAAAATAAGTATTATTTTGATGAAATTAAAGGAATATAGAGGGAAGGAGTTGCTTGCAAAAGTAGGTATAGCTGTGCCCAAGGGTGTGGTTGTTGGTTCTGCTGATGAAGTTAAGCAAAGTGGTGTTGTAAAAGCACAAGTTGTTGGAGGCAAACGAGGGAAAGCTGGATTGATTTCTGTTGCTGAAAATGTTGAAGATGCTAAGAAAGCTGTTGGCGAGATACTTGGTAAAGAGTATAACAAACTGCCAATCTCTGAAGTTTTAGTTGAGGATAAGGTTGAAGGTGAAGAGTTGTATCTTTCTATTGTTTATGACAGTGTTACTCGTGGACCTGTAATTGCTTTTATTAAAACTGGTGGAGTAGATGTTGAAGAAGCAGGAGAAGCTGAGACATTACCATTTTCTGCCAATAATGGATTGAGTGAGAAAGAGGCAGAGGGTTTTGCCAAGAAAGTTGGGCTTGATGATGGCTTTGCCAAGCTTTGTTTGGATGCTGTTGAGTGTTTTAGAAAGTTTGACTGTAGAATTTTGGAGATTAATCCTTTGTTTAAGACTTCAAAGGGATATATTGCAGGAGATTGTAAAATCACGATTGATGATGCAGCTGTTAAACGTGTTGAAGAGTTTAAAGATGTGGAAGAAGCAGATGATCCTACTTTTTTATCCAAAATGGAATTAGAAGCTAGAAAAATAGATGAAGATGACCATCGAGGAGTTAGTGGAAAGACGTTTGTTGAACTTGATGGAGATATTGCTGTTCTTGCTTCTGGTGGTGGTGCTTCACTAACCTGTATGGATGCTCTGGATGAAGCTGGAGGGAAGGCGGCAAACTATACAGAATACTCTGGTAATCCTCCAAGAGAGAAGGTTGAGAAGCTGACTACGTTAACACTTTCTAAAAAAGGATTAAAAGGATGTTTGGTTGTTGGTGGGACTGCAAACTTTACAGATATTTTTGAAACTCTAAGTGGTTTTTGTGATGGATTATTGGCTGTGAAGCCTAAGGTAGACTATCCGATTGTTATTCGTAGAGCTGGACCTCGAGATGATGAAGCTAAAAAGATGGTTGAAGAGTTTGCTAAGAAGAATGGGTTCGATATTATTTTTTATGGTGAGGAAACTCCAATGACTGTAGCTGTCAAAGAGATTGTCAAGAAGGTGGAATCATGATTACCAAAGATATGCACGTCATGGTGCAGGGTATTACTGGCAAAGAAGGTTCTAGAGCAACTAAAGAGATGCTTGATTATGGGGCAAAAGTAACTTGTGGAGTTACTCCTGGCAAAGGTGGTCAGGAGGTTGAGGGAAAGCCTGTTTTTAACACTGTAGAAGAAGCTGTGAAGTTTGACTCTAAATTAGAGGCTACTGTTTGTTTTGTTCCGCCATTGTTTTTGTATGGAGCTGCAAAAGAAGCGTTAGATGCTGGAATAAAGTTAATTGTGATAATTTCAGAGAATGTTCCTGTCCAGGATAGTGCGAAATTGATTGAAGAGGCAAAAGAGAAAGGTGCAACGATTCTGGGTCCTGCTTCTGTTGGTATCATCAAGGTTGGTGAGATGAAGTTGGGTAGTATTGGCTCTGAGGAAAGGATGTATACTAAAGGTAATGTTGCGATTGTCTCTAAAAGTGGTGGCATGTGTGGAGAGACTGCATTGTTGTTGTCACAGAACAAGATTGGGCAGAGTATTTGCGTAGGTATTGGAGGAGACCAGATTTTGGGCACTAGCTTTACTGATATGTTTGAAATTCTTGAGAAAGACAAAGATACAAAAGTCATTGTGATGTATGGAGAGATTGGTGGGCAGTATGAGGAAGAGGCTGCCAAGATGATTAAAAAAATGAATACGCCTGTAGTTGCCTTTATCTCTGGTCAGTTTGCCGAGAAGGTTGGTAGGGAAGTAGCCATGGGCCATGCTGGAGCTATTTTAGAGAAAGGCTCTGGATCTGCTGCCCAGAAGAAGAAAGTTTTAAAAAATGCAGGTGTTTATGTAGCTAATTACCATGACGAAATTGTGGACATTGTTAAGAAACTAGTATAAAATGGAATACAAAACTTCAATATCAAAAATGTCCAAAGATGATCATATCATCAGAGGGCAGAAGCTTTCTGACTTGGTGAAGGCAGGTAGTTTCTCTGATGCTGTGTTTTTACTTTTGAGAGGGAAACAGCCTTCCAAAGCTGAATCAAGGGTGTTTGAAGCAATGCTGACTATTAGTATTGATCATGGGATGGGGACTTCGAGTAGCTTGACATCTAGATTTGTTATGTCTACTGGAAATACCATAAATACCGCTGTTGGAGCTGGAGTATTGGCTCTTGGTAATCATCACGGTGGAGCTATAGAGAAAGCAATGGATCAATTGGCGAATGTTGATGTAGCTGAAGACTTTGTGGAGAAATCTTTGAAAGAGAAAAAAGTAATCTACGGTTTTGGTCATAAGGTGTATAAAGAAGCTGATCCTAGGACAAAGCAGTTATTGGCAATTTGTGAGGAAGAGAAGTTTGAGAGTATGTTTATTACTGAGGTTTTAGCCATTGAAAAAGCACTTGAAGAGAAGAAGGGTAAGAAAATATGTCTTAATGTTGACGGAATGATGGCTGCTATTCTATTAGAGATGGGTTTTAGCTCTGAAGCAGGAAGAGGTGTTTTTATTATCGCTAGAACTCCAGGTCTTGTTGCACAAGCTGTAGAAGAGAAAGAGAATGAAAAACCTGTTAGGAGAGTTGATGAGGAAGATATAGAGTATGGGGGAGAATAGATATGCACGATAATATTGAATATATTATTGGAGGCAAGAAATATAGAGATGATGATTCTGAATCCTTAGGTGGAAAATATATAATAACAGCTACTCCTGGCGACGTATTACGATTAACTATGTATATGGCTGATATGCAGGCTCAGAATGGGGAAGGGGAAAACCTTGAACAACATTGGAGTCTATCGGATTTTTTTGGATTGGAGAGGAGTGATCCCATAGGTGGAGGGGAGGTATTTTACTCAGATCGAACATTGAAATTTAGAAGATATTCACAGCAATATAAAGGAACTCCTTTGGTGGTTCTTGAAGGATTTACACAACTTTTGGGAGTAGAAGGAGAATTATTAATTGAGTCTTCAAGAGTAAAATGGGAGAATTGGATTCCTCTAGGTTTTACAGAAGAACAAGATAATGAAGCAAGAGAACGACTGGGAATCTAAGCAATCATCTCCTTCAAATTCTTTGGTTGGACTATTGGCACAATAATCACTGCTTTTTGCAATGTTGGCTGGACTCCTCTTTTGTTTCTCTTTGTTTCTACTATTCCTTTCTTTATAAGTAATTTCAAATCTCTATCTACTGCAGAGAGTTTTCTGCCTACGCTGTCTGCCAAGCTTTTGATGGTTTTTGGCTTTGTGTTGTCTATTGTTCTAATTAATTCAATCCTCTTTTTTGTGAAGATACTAGAGATTTCTTCATCAGTAAACGAAATCATGATGCATCTATCTGGGAGGTCTATCTCACCTTTTATGTCTGCTTCGATGAGTTGCCAAACCGCATTTGCCTTCTGTTTTTTTATAGCCTTTGTTGTTGGTTTTTTCATTCTAGACTCCTCTCAAAATACCATCTATATTTTTCATACTCTTCGCTAATTTTTAAAAAATGGTGTTTCATTGCCGCCATTAAACTTATATATTTTTCTTCTTGTAGGGGTAATGGTTGATTGCTTCTCCATAGTTTTTGTTCATGGAGAAAACCATGATAGTTATCTACACGATATACTGCATACCATTTTCCTTGAATTTTGCAGGAGAGGTTCAATGCAAATTTTTTAAGTTTATTGTTTTGCTTTATGGTTGTGATTGTAATTCTGTTGAACTCGTCAAGCGTATTCGTATTTGTTTTCTTTATCATTTTAAACCTCAAGGTTAACATAAAAGGTTAATGTTAACATTAAATGTTAATATCATATTTAAACCTTTCGAAACTAGAAAGAGGAAAAGATTAATAAGTGTTCGCCGTGGTTGTCTTGTGGTTCGGAAAGTTTCCGGGAAATATTCCAAAGAAGTAAGAAATTTTTGGATTAATGGAAATAATTTTCGAGAATTTAATACCGAAACTTAACTTCTCCTGATTTTAACTTAGCTTGGCAACAGAGTCTTTGAGCTGGTTCTAAGCCCATGTCTTTTTCTTTATCGTTTAGAGGTTCAAGGTTTTCAGCGCCTTCTTCTACTTCGACAATACATGTTCCACAGACACCGTCTTCACAGCCAAATTGGACACCTAGCTCTTCAGCTGGTTTATGGATGGATTCTCCATCTGTGACTTCTCTGGATTCTCCGTCAATCATAGTTACTTTTCCCATGGTGTTAGAATATTTAGGTTGTTTTTAAGATTTATGGTTATTGAGCTGTTATGGTGACTTCGGTATAATCCTCTAAGTTAAGTTTTTCTCTGAGATTATGTTCTGCAATAATTTCCAAAATGTCTGAACCGTGTGATGTCTGTTTTGGAATAAGGATAAGGCATGGAATATCTTGGATTGTAGCCTTGTAGCATGTTACTTTGTTGTAGAACTTTCCTTCATGGTGAAACCCTTCTATGGTAATTGGCTCTAATTCATTTAGAAATCCATCCTTTTTTTCTGGGTCAACAACTAGATTTAGTGTTCCTGGAAATGGCTTTGCACCAAGGAATTCTTCAAGTTGTTTTTCATATCCACCTAGAGACATAAAGTATTTTGATTTGTCTAGGCCTTGTTTCACCTTGCCTGATAATGTGTGCATTATGTGAGAATAATTGCATTTGCATATAAGGTTATGGCTTTTTTTATGTAACTCAGTAGGGGCAAAGCTTTATAAATGGTATGGGGTTCCCTGGATGTATGGCAATAGCGATTATGGGAGATATACATGCGAATCTTGAAGCTCTAGAGGCAGTTTTAGAGCATGCTGATAAGCACTATCCTGGAATTGAATTATATTCTACTGGAGATATTGTAGGGTATGGTGCGAACCCAAAGGAATGTCTAGATATTGTTAGGGATAGGTTTGAAGATATAGCTCAAGGTAATCATGATGCTGCTGTTGGAATGGATGGAGATATTCCTAATACTGTTCTGAATGGTTCTGGAGTAGATATTGCTCTTGACCATAGGGGGAAATTAGATGATTCTGATAGAGAATTTCTGAGAGGATTGGGTGATATATCTGTTTTAGCGCATAATCCTTTAGAAGAAGAAAAAGGACCTATTATTATTGCACATGGTTTTCCGGCAGATCGGGACAAATATGTAAAACAGCCCTACGGGATTTTTGAGAAGCTTCGAAGGATAAATGGTATGAAAGGTTTTGAAAATACATATGTGGTTGTTAATGGTCATACACACGTTTCTAGATTTTGGGGAAGCTTTGAGGCAAGAATGGGACCAGTAGTCTTTGGGAGCCGGAATGACATACTGGAACGTGGTTTAGGTAATGGAAATAGTGAGATCTATGTTGGGGCAGAATATATTGTGGAAGATCTACTTGATAGGGTGCTCCCTTTGCCGAGAGATGAGATTCTAGGTTTTGGGAATTTCTTTATGATTAATGCTGGTTCTGTTGGACAGCCACGAGATAAAGATAGAAGAGCAGGCTATATTGTTCTATCTGAAAATAAAGGCAAACTAGGAGTTACATTTCATAGAGTGGAATATGATAACATGAAGGCTGCTCAGAAAATTAGAGATGCTGGCTATGACGCTAGACAGGCTGATAGATTACTGCCAGACCCAATAGAGTAATATAGTAGTTTCCTCTCTTCGCTGTATGCAAACAGTGTTCCAAAAGAAAATTTTAAGTTGGTATTCCAAAAATAAAAGAGATCTTCCTTGGAGGAAGACGACTGATCCTTACAAAATATTAGTTTCTGAGGTAATGTTACAACAGACTCAAGTGGATAGAGTTATTCCTTACTATACAAAATGGTTGGAAGAGTGGCCAGATGTGAAGAGTTTGGCCAAAGCTGATACGCACAAACTGTTGTCTTTATGGTCTGGTTTGGGGTATAATAATCGAGCTTTACGTCTACGTAAACTTTGTGAGTTTCTTGTAGAGAAAAATAATGGTGAGATGCCAAGGCAGAAAGACGTTTTATTATCATTACCTGGTATTGGTCCCTATACTGCAGGTGCTATTATGGCTTTTGCCTATAACAAAGAGGTTGCTGTGGTTGATACAAACATTAGACGTGTCTTTATCCATGAATTAAAACTTAAAGAAGATATATCTCCAGAAGAGTTAGAGAAAATTGCTTTGGGTGTGGTCCCTAAAGGAAAGTCTTGTATTTGGTATAACGCTTTGATGGATTATGGAGCTTTGTTTAAGACTGCAAGGAAAACAGGGATTGAGTCTGTTTCAAAGCAAGGGAAATTCGAAGGGAGTGATAGAGAGTTGAGAGGTGAGATAATTAAGAGATTGGTGAAGGAGAAGAGTGTTGAGAAGGATTCTATAGTAGATAGACGGAAGAAGAGGGTGCTTGCTGGTATGGAAAGGGATGGATTGATTATGATAAAGAAAAGCGTAATCTCGTTGCCTTAATCCCACGTCATAAACCCAGGATTAACATATCTCTCTTCTTCTGGCATGTTATTTATTTTCTCCATATCTTCTTCATCCAATTCAAAATCAAATATAGCCATATTCTCTCTGATATGGTCTTCAGAGACAGATTTGGGGATGACAAAGATTCCATGTTGGATTAACCATCGTAATGACACTTGGGCCGGAGTTTTGCTGTGTTTTTGGGCAATACTCTGCAAAGAAGGATCATCAAGATTCTTTCCCCTTGCAATAGGGCAGTAGGCTGTAGTGGCAATATTACTTTTATTAGAGAACTCTAGAAGATCTTTCTGAAACAATCCTGGATGAAACTCTACCTGGTTCATCGATATCTTTACGTCTGAAACTGCAAGAGCGTCTCTAAGATTCTTTATTGAAAAATTTGAAACTCCTACAGATTTTACAAGTCCTTCATCTACTAATGTTTTCATGGCTCGCATGGTCTCTTCGATGGCAACGTCTTCTATTGGCCAATGGATTAGAAATAAGTCTAGATAGTCTAGTTGAAGTTGCTTTAATGTTTCTTTGCAGTTTGCGATAACATCATCGTAACGATGGTGGTCATTCCACAATTTTGAGGTGATAAATAATTCCTCTCGTGGAACTGTAACTTCTTTTAGAGCTTCCCCAACCTCTGTTTGGTTCTGGTATATCCATGCAGTATCGATGGCTCTATATCCTAATTCGATGGCTCGAATAACTGCTTTTTTGACTTCATCACCTGTAGCTTGCCAGGTTCCTAATCCTAGTATTGGCATCATATGGCCAGAGGGAAGTTTTATTGTATGCATGGTTTTCTAATGGAGGGGGTTGTTTTTAAGTTTTGTGTAACTCCAGAGGCAATGTTTAAATAGTGTTGAGATTTGTATAGTATATGGATTTTAGTAATAATGAAAGTGTAGAAGAAGAGGTAGATAAAGAATTCTACGAGCAAGCCATGAAGATTGCCAAGGAAGTTCATCAGAAAGAGCATAAAGAAGGTGATTTTGAAATCGAGCTTGTAAAGGATGAAGGAATTAGTGATGTGATCCCTAAAAAAGAGATGGTGCATACTGATGAGCAGAGTCCTATGTATGGCCAGAAGTTTACGGCTGAGGGGACATTTCATTGCACCTGTGGATGGAAAAAACCTGTCCACGAATTATTAGAGGATGCACAGGAGACTGGTTATACGATAAAAGGGTATAAAGAAGAATCAGATGGCCATGCCCCTGTAGATAAACAGGCAGGTTATGCAGCAAACAAAGCTGAATCTGAGAGTGGGAAGGCATCCTATAATAAGAAGTTGTATGATTAATCCTTCCACTTAACACTACAACCTTCTACAGGTGTCGTTTTTACCTTTACTTCTTCTCCATCTAGAAGAGCTCTAACTGCGTCTTTAATGTCTGCAGATTCATTTTCTTCGTCTTCCATATGATCATCGAACCTTCCTTGATATTGAAGTTTTCTGTCACTATCGAAAACAAAGAAGTGTGGAGTTACAACAGCCCCATATGCTTTAGCTATTTCTTGAGATTCATCATGAAGGTATGCAAAGTTAATGAATTTCTCTCTTTTTAGTTCTTGCATTGCTTCAAAAGAATCTTGGGGAAACTTTTCTGCGTCATTTGAGTTGATTCCTATAACGTCTAACCTCCCACCAAACTCAGTCTGGAGGTTTTTTATTCTTTCTAGGTTGCCAATAACATAGGGACAGTGGTTGCACATAAAAACTACAACGATTACTTCTCCAGGGAAGTCTCCCAAGGTGTTTGAACCTCCTTCTACAGCTGGAAGATTGAAATCGATGGCTTGATCGCCTATTTTTAATTTGTATTCTTCTTGGAATTGCATGATAAAAAGGTAGGGTAGATTGTTTATTAAGGTTTTGCTTTCTGGTTAGTTCCGGGCAACAGTTCCTGATTTATCCCATTCTTTATCAAAAGAATACTCAGGATCATAGCCTAACCTTAGGGGATCAAGTGCTTTGTCAATACTCCAAGTATTTGCTCGGTTTCTTTGTGTGCAGAAGTAACGCTCAAAAGGGAATGATTGATCTGAGAAGACTACCTTCCTTCTACAGAAAGCAAGGCGATAGTTGCATTGTCCTACATCCAAGACATGGGTATGATGATTGAAGTGATCTATTGGTTCTCCTAGATGTTCTGCCTCAAATTTCTTTCTTTCCTTAAATTCATCTACTCTCTGTTCCCAAGAAGGAAACACAGTAGAGGTAATTCCCATATGGACGCCAACTGCTATTTCTATTGGCTTTTTGCCATCTTCTATTGCTTTTGCAACATGCTCCATCAAGATAAGTTCTTGTTTCCACTTTGAGCTTCCGTATTCGTCTCCTTTAAATTGTGCAGGAGGAAACTTTTCAAGATCTTCAGTCAGTCCATCTATGTCACGGTATAATGGATCACTATAGACACTAAAGGTGCTAAAGTGGACAATTCTCCTAACCCCATATAATTCTGCAAAATGAAGGAGATTCTTTGTTCCACCTTCATGGATTCTTTCGGCTGTAATTGGATATGGTTCATCGTCTAGATGGGGTGCCATGACTGCGTTAAAGACAACATCAACACCATCCAAAATATCCCATCCTTTTTCTGTCTGAGTTACATCAAGAATATGACCATTGACACCATAGTGGTGGTGTAGTTCTTCAGTTTTACCTTCTATGTCTGCACCTAATAGTGCTATGCCATGGTCTTTCCCGTAGAATAATCTCGCCATCTCGTCAAATTTAGGGACAAGACCATTTACTGCTGCTTTGCTGGCTCCACCAAGAATAAGGACTTTTTTTGGAGTTATCAGAGACATCTATATATGCCAATTGGCAACCATATATAAGTTTCATTAGGCTGGAAGGTGTATGTTTAAGTAAATAGAATGTCTTAGATCATCGCAGCAGCAAATTTTTGTTTAATTTGTGGAGGAACATTAGCTACCATCTGTTCAAAATCTGGCTCTCTTGCAATTTCTGTTAGTTTATCGCCTATGTCTGAAAGACGTTCTATTAAATCTGATGCTTCACTCATATGGGTAACTTTCCCAAAAAGTTTAGTCACCAGGCCAACGGCTCCGGCACCTGCTAATGCTCCAAAAAAAGGACCTAGGAATGCTCCTGCACCTAAAACAACAACCACTATATCTATTACCGCTAGGTAGGGCGCAATCTCAACAAAGAATTTTAGTGCCACCTTACTCATCTCTTTTGCCCCAATAGTTCCTTTCTTAAATCTTTTGTGCTCCTTCTGGAACTCTGCGATCCGTTGTTGCATCTTTAAAATTATAAAAAGTTAGGCAGAATACCCACAACTTCAGTTGTGGGATGAATGCCGTCCGCATTTAAGAGGTTCTGCTAGGGGGAGAATTAAGTCCTTTGTGCAACCTGTTGATCTCCTTAGTTGAGTATTCGTTGTGAAATACATTACCAAATTCTGTTGCAACTCACTTTCTGAGATTGTAGGTGTTTGCGTAGCTCGCATAGTGAAGCCATTCTTCGCAGAAATCATAGATTTCGTCAAACGCAATCTTTCCAGCATTGTAGCCCGCTTTGAGTTGGATGAATTTCACTTTCATCTTTCTGACATTGGATTTTCTTAGGAGCCTATAATAGTAGAATGTATGAAGCCTGGGACGTTTTTTGTATTTCCCAGTTTGCAGATTTTGAATATTCCGAATAAGTAAAGGAAGAGCTTGGTCGGCAAACTGCACTTTCATTTCTTAGCCAGGTGATCAGCCACTTCAGATGAAGTAATGATGTGATCATTATTAGTATCTATAGCGTCAAGCTTTGCCCTAAAAATAGCTCTAGCTTCCCGTGTCCGCTCTAATCCAGAAACAACACCTCCATTAGACATGATATCTAAAATCAAAGGGTGTGCAGCGTATTTATCTGTGATATACTCTCCATTCAAATATTCTTGCAACTGTCTGCTACTGACCCCCAGAACCTCCATCGCAGCTTCTCTAGTGGGCTTTCCAGTAGAACCGGTCGATCCCGGGGGACCAGGTGCCCCTTCCACACCCACTCCATCAAGCTCAACCGGACCAGGGGTTGCAACTCCAGGAACATTCAGACATTCACACGAATCATCTATAAATCTAAAGGCGTTGGATTCATCAACGAGCTGCTCACGCAAACTACTCGCATCGTCCATCATAATGGTCATTCTATCAAGAAGATCTTGAGCCAATTCTTTACCTCTATCAGACATGCGCCTCATCAGCCTCGCCAAAACACGTTTACATGATACGAAAGGATAGCTCCACCAGTTGTCATGCATCCTTTCGTAACAGATTCTCAAAATTCGATCATCATACACC
>CEPX01195649.1_pt1 | contig 12777 bp, 7 predicted proteins | sample 361361 | NCBI WGS metagenome assembly CEPX01 (sample SAMEA2619974, study PRJEB7988) | marine metagenome | biome: marine biome (ENVO:00000447); feature: mesopelagic zone (ENVO:00000213) & marine oxygen minimum zone (ENVO:01000065); material: "saline water (ENVO:00002010), including plankton... | reverse complement strand
CTTCGTGGATTTCGGCATAGTCCGCATCGGTGTCCGTATCGCTCAACGACACAGCTATGCTGGTCCCATCGGTCAGTTCGGTACCGCTCGGTGCGAGTAGTTGTCGGGTAACTGTAGCCATGTTGTGCCCCTATGCGAACATCTGCATGTGGAGAATTAAATTAGAATCGTCGTTCGTAGCGCCACCGCCACCGCCGACGCTGGACATATCTGCCGATACGTCCATGAACTGAATCAGATACCAGTTGGTGCCATCGAAGGTCCAGACGGTAACATCACCAGCTGCAGTCGTAATGTCTGCACTGCCGGCTTTTAAGTTAGTGCCGGTACAATCGAACACAACAGCCGCTGTAGAGATAACTGTAACAGTCTGACCAGTTAGACCGTCATCGAACGTCGTTAGTGTTTGACCGCTCGCGTGGGTCTTCCACAAGTTCCCTGTAGCAACACTTGGGGTTGTGTCAGAGGAGCTGAAAGTTCCAAATGACCCACCGATATTAGTTGCAAACGCATCCTCTACTGAAATCTGAGCCTCAGGCGTAATCACGAATGCAGTGGTAGTTCCGTGTGTTGTTCCTACGCCAAACTCAAGACGATCGGTTCCGTCGTCTAAGCCGATTCGATAATCAACAGTGTTGCCGTCAAACGCCAGCATGTTGTCTTCTGTGTCACCATCACCAAGGGTTGCTGTGGTATCAACTGCAATCTCGCTGACCGTCAGTTGACCACCACCGCGATTGTAAAAGTCGCCCATGATCTTCCTCGATGGTGATTAGATGGTTCTTCTCGCTGCCCAATGAAGTCGCGCTTTCTTTAACGTGACTGTGCCTGCGTCTACCTTTATCCAAAGGTAGCACTTCCCTGCCGTAGTTTGACCAGTCGGTGCAGTGACCCACGTATCGAGCGCAATGGATGTATTGCGCAAACTAGTGTCAGTCATCCCTTGCCAGAGCGGGTTCCCTTGAGACACGCCCGTCATTGGGTCGTCGCCATCTGAATCCCACGCCAAGATCGCTGCTGCCTTAGTAGGACTGCCACTGGTAGCATCCAACTGTATATCTATGTGCGATAGATAGCAGGACTGGGGCAATGCTGATGATTTCGCATCGGCAGTTGTGTCCGTATGGATCAGAATGGCCTTACCAAGGACAAAACTAGTGGTAATCCCAGTTACGTCAGCATCATTGACTGCGAATCCCTGCATGGGAGCCTCCTAGGTCAGGGATTCAGGATCAGGTGAGGTCTTTTAGAACCCAGCCATACCAACTTGTTCCGTCACAAAAGAAAATTCCGCCTTCATCTTGTGCAATCGCAGGATTTCCCCCATGCCCAAGAGTGCTATCACCTGATGACTTGACGGTAATGGTCTCAGAATCGCCATCGGTGTTGTGAATGAGAAGAACCATGCCATTAGACGCGGCTTCAGGAGGGAGTAGCACATCAATTGACCCGCCGGGGTCAATCATTAGAATTTCGCCTTGAACCTGAAACTCGCCAGAAGTGCTCGTGGCATTCAAAACAAGCGTAGCTTCGGAATTACCAGCTGAAATAGCCTGAGCGCCACGGTTCATCGGGCGACCGAGAGTATTGCCAGCAATCAGGGCTGAAAGTTGGGACATTGTCTACTCCATTAATGGGGAGGGTTTGCGGGTAAAGAATAGCACGTTTGGGAGGACTGTATGCACCTTGTATATCACTCGGGCTCATTGCGGGGCATTATAGGTCGACGTTTAATGATGCGCTGTACACCAGTTCGCTTTCCTTCGAACGCTTCCTTGCCAACCGCTTTCTTCCAGTACGTAAGGATCTTTTGGTGGGCAGCCTGAGTCGTCAGTACCGGGAATGGCTTGATTCCAAGCAACCCAAGCAGCTCATCGTACCACTTGAGTCCAGCACGCGGTCCCGCTTCCTCGTTGTATATGCTTAATTGCTGGTTTGTCTCCCAAGCGCCGACTTTTGCGCCATATTCATGGATGGACCGCGAGATATACGCCAGTAGCTCCATTGGGCCAAGATTTGTTCGATCTAAGTAGGCCATCGTGTCCATTGACCGGCCGGCAAACGGTATTTGAATCATGTTCTTCCAAATCCACCAGAGACTACCGTTCCGGGCTAGGTAATGAGGATCATGTTCTCTACCTTCCACGTATCGGCGCGATAAGTCTATCTGTGGATTGGGTGCAATGTCGAAAACCTCGGAGAACATGCCACAAAGTATAGTGCGGTCCAGGTTCATGATGAATGGCTGAACTTCATTGAATGTGTTGATGTCCTTGCCATAGAAGAAGTCTCTTTGGCTGGCCAATACAAATGGAGCCTGAATCCACGGGTTGATATTGGTTATCATGTAGCGCTTGGCGTGCTCATCACCCTGAAGTGCCATTACCATTTCAGTGAGTAGTCCCCAGGCGTCATAGACGGGCATAGGCGGCGTGATGTACATCCATTTATCGATCATGTGGGTGCTCACAGCTGCCTGTTTGAAGCCAACAGCAAGCCTCGACTTGGCATAATCGCGCTCAAACAGCCGGACCTCAGTGTCTTCCTCGATGTATGCGTTCTGAACGCCCTTCATTAGCCGCAATTGACCGAGAATCCTGTCTGGGTTGGTCAAAAGGGTGTCCCAGAAGAGGTCCATGTTCTTCCGCATGTAACTGTAGAACATGAATATGTTGCGGAACCACACTTTTTCGATATCGGTGAGGTCTGCGTAGTCAAACGCTATTTTGCGAGCCAACTTAGCGGCAGATGCTGCACTTTCACCCCGCTCGAGGGCGTCCACAAAGACGCTCACGCGGTAGTAGTTGTCCATTGCGGTGGCTGATTCAATCAACGTCCGCTGCCACTCGTCTGCGCTCCAATAAATGCGGTTCACGCCACGAGATCGAAGCCTGTTGAGGTTCCTTGCCATCGTTTGCGGCGCTTCAGTGTAGATAAAACCAGACTTCAAGCCGTATATCTGAGCCAATTCAGTGATCTGGTCTGCTGTATAGACCGACCCATCCTTTGCGATCAGAATAGGATTGCCGAACTTGTAATCCCCGTCCTTCCACATTCGTACCACAACTGAAGTGGTCATCTTGTTGTTCTTGAAAACCGATCTAGCAGTACCAACCGGTCCCATGCCCTCGTACATCTGGAAAAACCCACCCATGCCAACGCCAAAGAAGTAAGCGGGGTTTGGCACCATGATTCCAGTGGTCACCCCCATCTTCATGTTCGTCATCGTGACGGGGAAATGGTTCATAAAGAAGTCGATGGCTCTCCCAACATTGGATTCAATCGTTTTTCCTACTGTAATCGCAGGTTCAATACCAACCGGAGAGCCAATCACGTCTGAGCGAAGACCCGGCACAGCGCCTAATCGAGCTGTGCCGATTTGAGAAGCACGATTGATAGCACCCTCGATCTCACCGACAAGAATTTGAGGAACAAGACCCTTTTGGCCGGAAGGAAACGTGTACTCAATGAACTCCTCTGGACGATATCGGTGGCCGTACCGGGCGATGATCTCCTGAGCCATGTTATAGGCGGGATAATCTTTTGGATTATTGACGACACCACCTGATGGACCCCTACTAAACAACGAGGTTTCAGGGTAGAGCTCCCTGCCAGGTGCCTGCGGTTCCCGAATTCGCTTAGCTACAAGCTTTTCCTCGCCTTCTTCAATCTTGTATAGACGCTCTTCAACTCTCGTCATTGAGAAATTGAGCTCCTGCTCAATGTACCACTTGACTCGTTTCCAAAACAGGTTCTCAGTCTCGATCGGAGAAGCGACCAGTTCACCAGTTGGACTGATGAGCGCTTGAGGCTTGCTGAATTTTTTGAGATCGCTTGGCATGCCGTATCGAACCATGTCGTCCGCCATGTCAGACATGATTTCGTAGGCGCGCATCCGGACAATCAGACTCAAAAACGCTTCTGTGGCTCGATACCGTGGGAGGCGCTTTCTACCGCCGATACCTCCAATTTTCTCAAGACCAGTTTCAAGTCCTTTCTCGAAGGACATCCACACCAACAGTTCCTTCCAACTCTCTCCACCCTCGTAGAAGAGTTTGTAAAGGCGTGCCGCATCTAGGTCGTGCAAGTTCCGCAAGACGGTCGCGTGCGGCTCTCCAGCCAAACCGATAGCGATCTTCTTGCCACGCTGAACGATTTGTTCCTTTCGATTAATCATGGCGTCTCGAATGCGCTCAATGGCCTTTCCAAGAACCATGCGCTCATTCTGCGCCAACTTGGTGGGATCCTTGCCCCGATGGATTTCCAAATAGTTAAACGCCTCTGTCAACTCTCCTGGTAGCCCCTCGACCCCACGACCAGTTCGATCCACAAGTGCCTGCAGTTCAATGATGCTGGATGGACGAAGCAGGAATTCAAGTTTCTTTGGAGCAGGCTTGGGCTTTTCGCCCTTTGGAGGCTTGGCTGGAGGCTCTATCATCGAGTATTCGGGCGTAACCTCATCGCCTTTGCCCAAAAGAATCTCGGGAGGCAATGGCTCAGCAATCATTTCTCCAGCAGCCTCTCGTTCAACTGTAGTCGCGATCTTATGCCTAGACTTCTCTGCGTCTGTGAACTCCGTGAGAAGGTCAATCCAGCCCTTCTTGGCCGGAATCTTCGTTACAGCCTTCTCTGGATCGATATCTTTTTCGATAATCTCATGAAGGCGAGGGTACTCAACCCTAGATCCGACTATCGCATCGACTTTGTTGACCTCTACAGGAGCCGTAAGGTTTGTTCGAAGTTGATCGAACACCATATCAAGGGTCATGTCCTTGTCGCCCTTCATTGCTTCACGCGCCCAGCGGAACACGTCCATGCCCGCTTGCTCGAGCTTCCGTAAGTGCACATCAACCACTTCGCGTTGAGCTGGGCCTACAACGTGCTTCAATTCATCGGGGACTTCAAAGGCCTTCTTCACATTGGCACGCCATTTGGCAATGTGCTCACTAGAATCGGCTGCGCGGTCAATACTATCGCGAATGGCAATCCACAGCGCCTTTCCCAAACTCTCTGGAATCGCTGTGGAGTAATGAGTCTTACGGGCAAACACGCCCGCTTCGAGGTCCCTCATTACTTCATTGATTCTTCCAAATTCATCGTGCGAGATTATGCTTAGGTCAGCATCCACATCGAGAAATCTCTCATAGAGAATTTTACCTGCTGGTTCATTGGCCAACTGCCGCAAGAACACCCGCATGCGCGCCTGCTGGATCTCGTTCAGTTCGTAACTTCCGGTTTTCGGATTTCGGATTGAATCCTGGGTATCGCCAAGCACTGATGCAATCTTTGCTCGAATAGTCTTTGCGATAGACTTGAACCGCTCTGGTGTGACGTGGCTTCTCTTAGTAATACTAATCAATTTGGTTGAGCCGATCTTCCGCTTGAAATGCTCGCCTATTGTGTACCCAACCGCACGGGAGAAGAGATCGGCCGCACTAATTTCGGTCATGTCATCAGTGATGCCAAGCGCTTGTCGGACATACGTTGGGTTGAATTCCACTTCCCAGAATTCACGCTGGCGACCAGCTGCAGGAACTTTTCCTTCAATAACGCCTTCAATGCCTGCTTTTACTCGAACCAACTTAGGAGGCCTATTCCTACGCCCACCCTTCATGATTGCAACAACATCATCGTTTAAGATCTCAGGGAAGTTAAAGATCTTATGGAACTTGTCCCTAGTCTCGAGCCTAATTCCAATGGTCTCAGCCTCTGCCGCAATCCGCATCCAATAGACACCAAATCGAGACTGGAAGTCGGCAAAAAAGCGCGAAACAGGGCCGGTAGCCCCAGAACCCTTCTCAAAGAAGGTATCTATTTTTGCACTCAGTTTCTCTTTGCCGCGAGCGGTCAAAATCGTTCGCTTAGCGCCATCTGGACCATCAACGACGATGTTGTCAAACTGACGATATAGGCTGTTAACCCATCGGTCTCCCATCAATGTTCGAAGCGGTCCATAGTCGAGGTCGTCCGACAGAAACAACGCCTCAATATCGCCACTCCGGAACAACGCAGAGAGTCGCTTGGCTTGAACGCTGTTGAGACTCAATTCTGGAAAAGTCGCACGAGCCTTCTTGACTGCTCCCTTCTTGACCTTTCCCTTCTTGACCTTTTGACCAAACGAGTCAATTCTCCAAGACGACCCTGCATTTTCTACCGGATCAAGCTTTTCAACTTTGAGATTTGCAAAGTAGTCAGACGGACGTTTGAACTGTGCGTAGGCATCAGCCTCGTCCAATGCTGCGCGAGTGGCCTGGGTCTCAAGGTAGCCCATGATAACGGGGTACTCATCAGCAGTAATTGTCCCATCGACATACAGTTCAGTAACTTCGCTAGCGACCTTTTTGTACTCATCGCTCATACGCAACACGGCGGTGTCTGGGTCACCGTTCTTCATCATGATATTAATCAATGCCACATGAAGTTTTCCAGATTCAGATAGCTTTTCTCCGAGCTGCCTCTCGACATCTCTCGCATCAGTTACAATATCGAGAACTCGACGGAGTGTGGCTTTCAGTTTTGGCGGCAGATTCTCGTAAAGGCTTACGCCATCTGAACCATCGAGCTTGTATCGAACATAGGTCTCAACTACGTCCGATATGTTCTCCCAGGGAGCCGTCCGCATGCTTATCTTGAGTTCATCAACTGCCGCTTCAAACGACAACGGCTTCTTGCCCCGTTCCATTGGGGGCAGAATCCGATCAATTATCCATGACTCTTCGTAACCGATGGCCTCGTCACCTGTTCGCTCCAACACACTTCTTAATGTTGCTGCGTCTATGGCCTGGGTCTCTGGAAATCGTCCTTTCACGAGGGCTTGAGCCCTATTTACGCGTCGAATTGATTTGTAGATCAATTGGTATCCGCGAGGAGGAAGTGCACCAGCCATAAACGCCCGCATCCGGTATCCCTTCACTGGGAACTGTCGCAGAGTTTTGCCGCCACGGTACGTGAATCGAACTGGAGCAGAGGCAATCTTGAATTGTCCTTTCTCCCATGGAACTAGGAAGTCCAGACCAAGGCCAAGAATGGCTGACATGTGATACCAGGGGTCTCCACGGTCCTTTCCACGCATCAGGGCTTCATCAGTCAGGTGACGAGTAAAGCCGAGATCTCTCGTCTCAATATTCGCCAGCAATCGAGCAAAATAAGTCGAATCAGGAGACCGTATCCCAAGGTTGTAGTAGAAGTCCCTACTGGCAGGTGTGATCGGGATATCGTATGGAAGTCGAGCTTCCGCAATCGTGTCGGTCAATGCGCTGAGTATCGACATCCAACGAGCGACCTGGCCCTCCACTACCCGTACCTGTCCATCGATCTTTTCAGTGGTCATCATTAGATCACCGAAGCCTTGCTCTATCGAAAGCATGGTCTGATAGCCAGAGGCATTCTGCGAATCGATCATGTAGTCCGCCCCGGTTAGGATGCGGTCCACCACTTTATTAGTACTCGGGACGGTGCCTGCATACACTTCTGATGGCAGTTGGCCAAACGGGACGGTGTTCAATACCCGCTGGAGCTGGTCGTCATCTTCGCCATCAAGCACCATAATAGAGAACCGCCTAAGCGGCATGTACTGCTTTTGCGAAGCTAGGTCTGGGTTGCGCTTCACATATTCAACCGCCATAGAGAGATCGGGTAGCGCGAATTGGGCCTCTTTAGGCAAATCTATGTACGAATACGAGAGGATATTTCTACCGAGCTCCGTCTTCAATTTGGCTTGAATTGATTCTTCACTCTCGCCTCTGTCTCGAGCCAGCCGAATGGAAAGCGTGATGTGCTCAAGTGCTTCGGTTGGTCGGGTTCCCCGAACTTCTTCCTTGAATCGCTTGAGGTCCTCACCCTCTAGGAGAAGCGGGGCGAATATGTGTTCTACAGCTCCACTGGCAATGGCGGTTCGCGAGATAAGGTCCCTAAGGCCACCGGCAACCATTATGGGACTACCTCCGCCCCACGTGGTTACCTTATTCTGACTATCTTTATAGATCGGAACAGGTCGCCAGAAAGACTTGTTCTGATCGCCCCGCATAAGACCCATCTCTTGGGCCTCCTCGAGACTCATATTGGTAGAGCCAGTAAACGCTTTTCGAATGCTCTCAGTCCAGGTCGCCCCGTCATCTAGAGCTTCTTGGTATTCCCTCGTCTTCTGCTGCCGTTCCTTGATCCTATATTCAAATGGCTTGTGCTGTCCTCCTGGTAGGATCGGGATCTGACGAGTATTAAGAGCCCTACCGAATATTCCAGGGAGAGTAGTAGGAAAAAGCACGTCTTCTGGGAAGATATTGGGAGGTGCTTCTTTGATCATCTCTTCAGCGATGTCATCCTCACCCTGATCAACGGCATTGAAGATCTCGCTGAGCCTCTTGTCCGCCACCCCGACATCCCTCAGGTATGGCTTTTTCTCCAATATGGACCTGAGATCGCTGACGGACGGTCGGTCAAACGGAATCGCTCTTTCAAGCGGGTGTTGACGCGCAAGAACCTCTTCCTCAGAGACTTCTCGTTCGATCTCTTCGGGACTAACGCCACCTGGATTGACCGTTATGAATTGGTCCCTGACCGCCTTCAGGTAATCCCGCAACGCTTGGGAGATGGACTGACTGGTCTCCATGGGGGGGATGGGCTTTTCGAACTGTAAAGACGGCGTGTACTCTTTGATTGTGCGCAGAACATCTTCAGGAATTGGTTCAATATCTGACGGCACATCGGCGATGAGTTTTGAGGCATCTGGACCAAGGAACTCCCTTAAGTTTTCAGCAAGGAGTTCCTCTTCTCTACGGCTAATAGGATCCGCCATGTCTTGTACCCCTACTGCCCATCGTCTTGTTTCTGCTGCACCAACTGCTCAACTTGGAGCTCAAGGTCTTCAATCCTCTTGTCTTCATCATCACTGGTTGCCCAATCGTAGACCATGTACATGAGTGGAGCCTCAAACATTAAATCCATGCCACGATCAACAATTAAATTCGCTAGTTCCACTCTCGACATAGTTTTAAGCAGCGGTGCTAATTTTACAGCACTTGAAGCCCAACTCACCCCGCTTCCGAGAGCCACACCCCATGCCGTCAATCTGGCGAGTCTTGGCTTCATTTCTCGCGACCAGATCTCGTGGATTCGCTCATCTCGAACCTCGTTTCTCCTTTCGACGAGAAACATAAATCGGTCGTATTTTGACCCTTCTGTTGGGTATTGGCTTTCAATCGAATTTGGGATGGGGCCTAAACCAAACATTCCTGGCTGTGCCATAGTTTCAGAAAGTTCAAGATCCTTCGGAAAGATCTTTTGCGTAGCCAATTTCATCAGGTCATCGTCCGTCAAGACGCTAGCTGTACGACTTTCTGGGCCAATGCGTTCGGCTGGTTGTTTCGAAACCGGAAGTGGCTCGTATATATCGGTCTCTCCAAAGTGTTCCCACGGGTCTATTCGGCTTTCTCGTTTGGGGCGTCCTTTAAGTCTTGCAGCAACTCCCGGCTGTTCGAGCCACGCAAACTCATCTACCTCATCTTTGATGGGAGGCAGTTCATCCACGACGAGATCCTCTTGAACCGCTTGTCGTGCCCTTTGAGCCGCTTTTTGTGCCTTTCTATTTTTAGAAAGTGTAGCCGCATCATTGGTAGAATCACTGACGTCCATTTGGGCTGTAAGAGTATGATCGTCCGCTGGCGGGGCGACTGTCGTATCACCCATAAGCGCGTCAAAGGCTGTGTTTGCTCTTGCCATAGCGTTTATCCCTCTCCAAATCCGTCAACGGTTTGACTAGCAAAATCCTCGTATGCCTTTCGAAGATGACTTGTCCCTCGACTAATCGCACGGGACAATCCAATTTCAGGAATCGATGTGTTCATGTCAGACAGCGCGCCACGAATGTTCATTCCAGCTGACCCAAGCAGTTCATCAAGATCTGGATCATCAACGACACTGTAGAGTTCCCCCATCGCCTCGTAGGTGGCTTTATCGTTACCACTCTCGCTAGCATTAAGAACGTTCTCGATATATGGGTTCAAGACCGTCGAGACATTGAATCGCTTCGGGATAGCCTCTGCTCTGTGTGCGTATTCATCCGCATAGTCACGCATGGCCCTTCTCTCTTCCCTAGAATCAGTCTCTTGTGCAAGGTCTTTATACATCTTCTCCAGTCCGCCATAATCCCTTGTGATATTAGTCGGCTTGTCCGACAACGATTTCATGAAAACATCAGCAAAGGCCCCTTTTTTAGCGGGTTTCGCCTCCACACTCTCGCTGTAGATATCAACCAAGTCTCTTATTGTCTTACCGGGACGTTGCCCAAACATCTCATAGTCGTCAATGGTGTCATCCTCGCCAAGAGTATCTCCATAAAGATTAACCGCCTTGACAACCTGGTCCATCAGGACTGATGCGTCCCCAGGCGTCGTTCGGTATTGACCGATCTTGGTCTTCAAGAAATCCGAAAGGTTTCCACCGGTCCCTTCAGGGTAAGTCACCTCTCCAATATCAACCGCTTCAGCGAGGGACGGCTCTGCCCTACGCATCCTCCCGAGCGCATACATCCGGTCTCCTACTCGAGATGGCCGTTTGTACATTCCACCGCCACGCAGTAGATACTGGAACTCCTCTTCTGCGCGACTTTCGCGTCCTCTCGCCACGTCAAGTCGTTTGACAAGCCCATCAATGATGCTTTGAACTGCCTCTTGCGCTTTAGCACCACCGGTAATTTTTTCAAGATCCTCAGGCGAAGGTACTGTGGTTCCACCCCCAACCCCACCCAAGATGTCCAGTTGCATTCTAGTGGCCTGTCCGCCGAATCGTTCTTCCTTCTCGTACTCTTTCCAAATGTCTTTCGTTGGGTCACCACTTTTCGCGCGATTAGTTTCCGCTATAAGAACAGATCTCAACCGTTCAATATCCTCAAGGGAACCTTCAGCCTTTTTTAGGTCGTCTGGCGTAAGATCATTTATCCTGCTAAGAATTCCTCCCTCACGTTCCTCAAGGATATTCCCTGCCTGGCTCCAAGCATATAACCAAAACTTTTTAAGGCCTATGGGGCCTTCTTCTGTCGTTGACTCGTCACTGCCTGCATTTACTCCGCTACGCCAGGCATAAGCGAGACTAGCGAGCCTCTTATTGAAGGTTCCTTCATCAACCTCAGTCCACTTATTGGCTTGTTTCGCCTCTCTCCTTTCTGCAGCCTTAGACATGTAAGTTGAGAGGTTCGTCGTCATGCTCTCGATGGTGCTAGTAATTTGTTTTTTTGCCTTTACTGGAGCCTGCTTATTAATCCACGCCATGTCGTAGAGATATGCCTGTTTAAGGACACCCGATTTCGCTATGCTTTGACGCGTGTTGGCGATCCACCTAGCGCGGCGATCCTTTCCCGCCTCTTCCATGTACTTAGAGAGAATCTCCTGTTTTGCTTTCTGGTCTTCTCTCGCCATCTTCGCTTTCAATTCGTGCAATTTTACGATGCGACCTTCGATTTCACCAGCTTCTTTCCTTCGTCTAGACGGGTCGGCTGCTGCAAGTTGTTGCTTCCAGAGCATCTCGTCGCGCTCACTCCGGCGCTGCATCCAATTGCTGAAATAATCGAACGCCGTATACGGTTCAACTCGTGAGCCACGAGACCCTCCACGGGTAAGTTTAAGAGCCATGTTGACCTCCGCTTAGTTCCTATGAGTAATTCGCAAGAATGTGCCAACCTACTCCAGATGAAACGCAGATTAGGCATCCACGCTCTGGAATAGAAATTCGCGTTTGCTTGTCAAGCTTATCATCCCCGATAGTCTCGAGCAGGACATCGCTACCAGCGACATCGTCTACCCTCTTGATCATGTAAATATGGTTCACGCTGCTAGATGAAAGCGGAAACCTAACGGTGATGATTTTCTTCGATGCATCTACCAAGACAATGGGCGACTGACCAAGTACATGATCATTGTAAACCCATAGTGTAGAAAGAAGGAACGGGTTCAGTCCAGCTAGGCTGCCGGCAACCAGGCTACCAGCCGTACTAGCGCGGCCACGAAGTGACTTGAGATTCGGCGCTGAGACCCTTCCTCTAAATTCCCAATTGGCTGAGAGGTCGAGCTTATCAGGCCTGATCGACCCGTCTAGGATGTTCTCTCCATCAATCGCGCCATCTGGGATATCAACGTCTTCAAACGCAGCGCCCATAGCATCAATGAAGTGCTCGAACTGCTCCTCATCATCTGTGAACGGATTCTCTGGCATGGGCTATGGCCCGAAAAACTTATCAAGGAAATCAATATCAAGATTAACCTTTTTGATATTTTTCTTATTCCAACCAGGAATCTTCTCACCCTTTTCAGCCACATAGTAGCTATCCCAACCACCCGTCTTATTAACATACAGTTCGAGATTGTCTCTCTCCTCCGAACTAAGTCCCCGAAGATATGAAAGCCTACCCCACAACGTATTACTTTTGTCATCACCCCTAAATCCGGATTTTTCTTTAAGGGCAGAGATTTCATTAGCAACTTTATCGCGGTCAGCCTCATATTCTTTGGTGTAAATCATACTCTCTACATCCGCGGAGCTCATTCCAGCATTAACTCCTGCGGAATTAATGTTGGACAATGACCTTTCAACCTCATCGTTCAAGGCAATATATCGCGGATTATTTAATGGACGTTTTCCCTTCTTCAGAAGCTTCACTTCAAGATCATTGCTTTTCTGCTTCGTTTTTCGATACTGATCAGAAAGTGTGTTTAGTTCAGTGAGAGTTTTAGCATCAATCTGAGCAGGCGGAGCAGCAGTAGCAGGCGGAGCAGCAGTAGCAGTAGC
>CEPX01051041.1_pt1 | contig 12781 bp, 11 predicted proteins | sample 361361 | NCBI WGS metagenome assembly CEPX01 (sample SAMEA2619974, study PRJEB7988) | marine metagenome | biome: marine biome (ENVO:00000447); feature: mesopelagic zone (ENVO:00000213) & marine oxygen minimum zone (ENVO:01000065); material: "saline water (ENVO:00002010), including plankton... | reverse complement strand
ACTGGTAAATGCTGTTGCCGAAGAAAAAAAATATACATTCATTTCCACTGGCATGAGCTCGATGAATCAAATTAGTAATGCAGTTGAGGTTTTTAGAAAACACAGATGTCCTTTTGAATTAATGCACTGTAATAGTTCATATCCCATGAAACCACTAGAAGCGAATTTGAACTGTATCAAAAGTTTACGTGAAAAATTCAAATGCGATGTTGGATATAGTGGTCACGAATCAATGGGTTATCTAATATGTACTACGGCAGTTGCGCTGGGTGCGACTTCAATTGAAAGACATATTACAATTGATAGATCTATGTATGGTTCTGATCAAGCAGCTTCATTAGAAGAAAAGGGTTTGGATAGAGTAGTTAGAGATATTAGATTAATTGGTACTGTTTTAGGTGACGGCATAAAAAAAATATGGCCGTCAGAAATTCCAGTTATGAAAAAATTACGAGCTGATAATTAAATATAATAGAATTGCCATGATTAATACAAAAAAAGCGGATCGTATAATAGCGGAAACACTTGAACAAAGTTCAAAAATTATAGCTGATCTCTATAATTTATCTAATGAAATTAATAAAACAGCGAATTTGATAGTTAGCGCTTTAACAAAAAACAAAAAAATAATCATAATTGGTAACGGTGGTAGTGCTGCTGATGCACAACACATAGCAGCTGAATTTTTAGGTAGATATAAAATAAAAAGAAAAAGTATTCCTGCAATAGCTCTAACATCAAATTCATCTACAACAACAGCAATAGCAAATGATTATGATTTTAGTGATGTTTTTAGTAGACAGTGTGAAAGTTTAGTTTCAAAAGGCGACGTTGTTATCGGTATTTCAACTAGCGGCAACTCGCAAAATGTAATTAAAGGATTAAAAACATCAAAGAAAAATGGTGGTTTGACTATTGGTTTGTTAGGTAATAAAGGTGGAAAAATAAAAAATATTGTTGATATGTCTTTAGTTGTTAATGCTACTTCAGTACCAAGGATACAAGAAGCTCATCGCGTCATTTATCATATAATTTGTGAGATTGTAGAGGAGGAATTGGTAAAAAATGAATGAAGATATCATGCCTAACTTATTTTCTATTGAAGGAAAAGTTGTTTTAATTTCTGGTGCTGGTAGAGGGATTGGAAGGCACTTAGCTTATTCTATGGCAAAATGCTCCGCCATTGTGTATTGTATTGATAAAAAATTTCCCAAAAAAATACCAAGTGATGTAAAAAAAAATATGTTTAATGTAAAATGTGATATAACCAAACAAAAATCAGTTCAAACAATTTGTGGGAATATCTTCTCAAAACATAAGAAAATTGATGTGTTGATTAACAACGCTGGTATAACCATGCCATTAATGAAAAAGAAATTGTACTATGAGAAAGAAAATTGGGCAAAAACAATCGATGTTAATTTAACTGCAAGTTTTTTTTGTAGTCAGGAAGCAATTAAGTACATGATTAAAAGGAAAGAAGGTTCAATCATTAATATAACTAGTCTAAATGCTGAATTAGCTTTTCCAAAAAATCCAAGTTATGTTGCTTCTAAAGGTGGATTAAAAATGGTTGGTAAAGCTCTGGCAAAAGACTGGGGAAAATTTGGTGTTAGAGTAAATAATCTGGGTCCTGGATACATCAAGACTAGTATGACAAAATCTAGTTATTCCAATAGAAGAACCAGATTAGAAAGAGAAAAACAAACTCTATTACAAAGATGGGGAAATATGGATGATTTAGTTGGTCCATGCATATTTCTTGCATCAGATGCATCAAAATACATCACTGGGCAAGACATCTATGTTGATGGTGGCTGGACTGCAAATGGTGGAATATTATAATAACAGAAAACTAGTGTTTAACAATAAGGCCAATCAGCAGAATCAATTGTCTTACTAGTTTGGTTTTCTGATTTTAATGGATTAAAACCAGTTCTAAGTATCTTTTTAACAAAAACTTTTGTAAGAAGTCTACTAATGCCAAGATCATTATAACCATAAAGATCTAATGAACGGGTGATTATGTCTTTTTGAGTATCCTGCAAAACAAATTTAATTTCAGAAATTTTTTCAAATAAATATTTCTCTATTGATACAGGATCATCTTCAGAAATAAATTTTTCAATATCATATTTCATTTTAATGATAGGTGTTTTGTCAATATTTTGGAATAGGTTAGAAATACAACAAGCGTTATAATTCAGTGCGTCATAAAGAAAATCCAAATTGTCTTTAGTATCTTTGTTGGTTTCAGCCAACAATTTTTCTAATGTTACACTAGCAAAATTTTTCAACTCTTGAACTAATCTACCCATACCAATCGCCTTGTGTACAAAAAGTAGATTGTAGCCTGTCTCACCTGATATGTAGGAATCAACAATTCCTGGGTTTTGGATATTATGTACTAGTTCATCACGTTTAATCCAAAGCTCGTTTCTAGTATCCTGCTCAAATTTGTCAAATAGTTCCTTTACACCACCTTTCATTTCTTCCTCAAAAAGTAGTTCCAGCCATCTATATGGTGACAATTTAAAGAATTTAATGAATTTTAAAGCAGAACTAAACAGTCCGTCATTATGAAAAATATGAGTTAGTAAATGCATCTTACGGCATTTAACATAATCTTCAAATGGTAAAGTGTTTGTGCTAATACAAACCTCTTCAATTTCAGCGGCAATTACCTGTTTTCCTAAAACTTCAAAATAACCAAAACAACGAGGTAGAACTCGAAATCTGGTTTTCATACCATATTTTTCTCTTGTTTCTGGTGAATCGATTTCCGTTCCAGGTAACATCATCAACTGATACGTATTAACGTGATTAAAACCAGAGTCAGCAACAGCTTTGATAGTTTGTAAATGTGATGTTAAAGATTCGCCAGGTAGCGCAAGAATAATCTCACTTCTTGAATCAGCATCAATTTCAGCAGCTTCTACTGCTAATTCCATAAGATTATCGCCAGAGATATTACTTCGTTTAATATTTTTTAGTACATCAGAATCTAACGTTTGTACTGAACCAGATATTCGCATTGCACCATTAACAAGTCTTGCAGCGCTTAACACTCTTGGCTTATTGTTTTTACCTGTATCACATTGTATATATTCCGGCCAGTTATACTTAGTCTGACATCTAGCTATAGACTTGCAAGTGTCCAAATCTTGATTATACATTCCAAAATTAGAATCGACTAACCATAGATCATTACGACCTCCCTTCTTACGAACTTGCTGCATTTTAGAAGCTATGTAATATAGTTCAGATTGCGTTTTTTCTTGGCTGTTACGATAAATTTTTGTGTAATAATCTGTTCCTTCTACACAAAAAGTACATGCAAATGGACAGCCCCTTGTAGTTTGTATAGTAGGTTGTAATTTCCCATCGAAAAATTCATCTAATTTACCCTCTAAATATGGTGAAGGTATTTCAGTTAGATCTTTAATTCGCTCTACTGATGATGAAATGTTAGGTTGGTCATCTGCCATAATATAATGTACAGATGGTAGCTCATCTTTCATATTGTGTTTCTTCATGTCAACACGAGTTAATGCTGCTGCAAGATTAGCAAATGCTATCTCGCCTTCTCCTACTACATAGAAATCAATTTCAGGATGTGTTCTTAGAAAAGTCTCTTGGTCAGAAGGATCTACGGGATAGTTTGGTCCTCCCATAACTACAACAGTATCAGCAGCATACTCTTTGATTCTACGTGCTAAAGCTAATGAGAGTTCAAAATTCCACATATAATTACTAAATCCGATGATATCAGGAATTTCATTCTCAAGTGCGTTTGCTAATTTTTCTGGATACTTGAAAAGTCGGATAGGGTGTTTTAATTTTAGATTGTGTTCCGTAAATGTAGCAATTCCACCAACTGCAGAAGGCATTGATTCAGAAGAAATTTGTTGTTGAGTGTATGTAGGATCAACTAACCAAATTTTGATATCATTATGCTTTGTTTTAAGATTGATAATACTTTCTTGCTTGGTAGTTTTTTCCTCATTTAAAGTTCCTATTTTTATTAGTGTCAATGGACGGCTACCTATTCTGTGTTGATCTATTTAATGTTAAACTAAACGAATCTCCAACTCGGAAAAGATTCGGGTTGTGCGTATCATTTTTGCACATATTACAAATGGTAAATTTTGACATCTTCTTTGTTTTTGCAAACTCTGATCTTGCTGAAACATAATATTCATTATTCCATATAGACATAATATCATTCTCAAAAACATTTCCAAAATCAGAATTTTCATCATCTACAATCGAACATGGTGCCACTCCACCATCCCAACTAATTACCATACCACTCCATGGCCAATGACATGGTGTTTTTCTTCTTTCACCCATGTACGTTTCGTAAACAAATTCATCATTCTTAGGCAACCAGTCTTTAGAAGCTGTGTTGGGATTAAGCTGTATGTTACCAAGTTCAATTTCATCAACACATAATTTTCTCGCTAATTCTTTAAATTCATCTATTTGATGCTCATTATGTTTCATCACTAACATTCTTGCTTGAATGATAGGATATTGAAGTTTGTTTTGCTTTTTTATTTTGATTGCATTTTCTAAGTTTTTTAAAACAATATCCAAATTACCATTGCGTCTATATTTTTCATAGATATCTTGTGTAGTGCCATCAATATCTACGATTAGTCTTCCTAATCCAGAGTTAATGAATTGTTCTAGATAACCGTCAGGATATTCTATTGAAAGATTTGTAGAAAGTCTTACGAATACTTTCGAATCAGCTGCATAACGAATCATTTTTGGAAGATCATGAACTAATGTAGGTTCGCCCCAATTCTGAAGTGATAATTGAAGAATGGTGTCTTTTGATTCATCAATCAGATGCTTGAATTTTTCAAACGTCAAAGTACCTTTTTTTCTTGTTTTTGCGTCTATACCCGTTGAACATAATGGGCATTTTAAATTACAGATATTGGTAGGTTCAATGTCGATATGATAGGGTTTTGATTCCAAAATTAATTTTTGTTGCTTTTCCTCTTTCAATGATAATTTATAATTTTGAACTTTTGACTCTGTTCTGAAATCACTGGGAACGTCATACAAATGAAATCCCTGTTCTTGATCAAATGTACCCCAATCATCATTGACCCGTTTAGCCTTAATTCTAACATCATCAGCTACAGATATTCTCTTTGAACCGCCAAATTGTATTAAGGTATCATTATTTTGTTGCATATTAATAATCGAAGTCAATTATTTCATTAAATTTTAAAGCTTTACTATGAAAGGATATAGAACTCATATAATATATCGAATAGGTTTTATAATATGAAAGATTCGGATCAAGGAAAGACTTTGGTCAAAAGCATACTTTCAGATAAAAACTGTCTGGTTACTGGTGCAACAGGTGGTCTAGGTAGGGAAATAGCCAAACTTTTTGTTAAAAAAAATTGCAATTTATTCTTAACAGGAACAAATAATTCAAAACTATCCGCGCTTGGTGAGGAATTAAAAACTTCCAATAAAGAAGTTAAAATTTCATATGATGTAGCTGATCTAGCTAATACTGAAGAAATTTCTAAACTGGTTAAAGAAATTAGAAAAGAATTTTCTTCGATAGATATTCTTGTTAATTGTGCTGGAATATTTTTGAGAAAACCGTTATCTGATTCATCATTAGAGGATGTTAGTAATTGTTTTAACGTAAATGTGCAAGCCCCGATTTTACTTTCTAAAGAATTCTCACAGGATATGGTAAAGAAAAGATGGGGCAGAATTGTAAATATTGGATCTTCCTCTTCTTATCAAGGTTTTAAAAACAGCTCTATTTACTGTGCATCAAAACATGCACTATTAGGATTTTCAAGATCAGTTTTAGACGAATTTAAGATGCATAATGTTAGATCTTTCTGTATTTCACCTGGCTCGATAAAAACAGAGATGGGTAAAACCCTCGTTGAGCAAGATTTTGATACATTCCTAAATCCTGAAGAAGTTGCCGAATCTATGGTTTTTGTTATTTCCTATGATAAGGAAATGATGATTGATGAACTAAGATTGAATAGAATAAAAATCGAATAGGTTTTAAGAATTATTTCTATGTGAGTTTAGAGGTTTTTAGTTTAATTATAAATCGATTAGTTTCAATACTAGATTTGAATTGCTCAATAGGTATAGGGTTGTTCTCAGATACGCATGCCAAAAAGTATTCCAAAGATTTTTTCAATGAATTACTACTTTCGTCTTCAAAATTAAATTGATTTTGTTTTAATACTGGTGGACGACTAAAATTGCCTTGTGAATTGAAAGTATCACGAGGTGAAAATAATATTACCTCATTATTTCGTATTGTTAAAAACCCATTTGTCCCAATCATTAATAATTCAGAAATACTTGGTGCGGCATATGAGTTCATGATTGAAGCTGTAATTCCATTCTTGTATTTTAACAAAATATACCCTGTATCAAAAGATGTTCCCTTTTCAGAAACTAATTGTGGAAAATAATGTGAATGCTGAATTTGTCCAAAGTGTAGATTCAGTAAATCTACATAATGTATTGAGATCGCGTCTAAAATATTATGTAGGTTTTTTTCTCCATCAGCACGCCAAGATGATGGGTATTTCTCTTTAAAGGCAAATCCATGTGTATGAATTATCTGTAAATTCATAATTTTTCCCATAGATTCAGAATTGATATGGTTTTCAATAACTTCGTTTAATTTCCCAAATCTTAGATTGAAATTAAAAAAAATTCTTGCTTTATCATTAGATGATTTGTTATCTAGTTTTGTTAATTCCCCCTCTGATGTTACAGGTGGTTTCTCACAAAATATGTATCCAGAAAATCCCTTCAGTAATTGCTCAATGTAATTAAAATGTGTATGATTTGGTGAGGCTATAATCACTGCATCAGAATCTAGAATATCATTAAAATTATTACTAAAACGATGGTCATCTATTTTTTTATCTGGATGATAAATAGTATTGATTGTAACACCTGGCTTATTTTCTAGAATAGATAATAATTTTGCAGCGTGATTTCTATATCCTATTATGCCTAACTTAATTGCCATTTGATGTACCTATAGGACAACGATCACAGGGAACGTATTTGCTGCGTTTTCCATCTTTATGTGCATTAACAAGTTTGTCATACTTTTCCCCATGCCATATTTCCTTGATGCTTTTTTCCTTAATTGAACCCACAGATAATACTCCTTCATAATCTATATCACAGGGAATAACACTACCATCAAAGTAAATAGATAAACTTCTACCTAAATAATGGCAAAATCCTTTCGAACCAGAATTTTTTGTGTTATTATAAATGTCCCATCTATACAACATATTCACCATTACTGTATGATCAACAAGAGGTTCCCAAAATTTCTTAAATTTTTCTTGATCTTGTTTACCCATCTGAACTCCACTTGCTCTTGTAATACAAGTAGAATTAGGATAATCTCTATCTCGTATTTCTTTAAATTTTTTTATATTTGCTACAACTGATTCAAAATTTGCACCTACACGAAGTGATTCAAATTCTTCTTTGTAATGTGAATCTACCGAAAAAACTAATTCTGTCATTCCACTTTTCAAGATCTGATGGATCAATTTTTCATTTAATCTAGTACCGTTAGTATTCATTTTTAATTCTATAAATTTATTAGAACAATATTCAATCATTTCGCCTATTTGAGGATGTAGTGTTGGTTCTCCTCTACAAGTTAAAGTAAATGCTTGTGTTCCACCATCATGTGCCTCATCCACTATTTTTTTAAAAAGATTTAGATCCATATTGCCCATCATTTGTTGATTACTTGTAAAATTATCATCGATTTGATGACAAAATGGGCAACGTAGATTACATGCAGAAACTGGTTCTACCAGCAAATAGATTGGAAAGTCAGGTAGAATATGATGGTCCTCATAATAATTGAACTTGTATCTATGAATAAGATATTTTCCCCATTTTTCTTCAGTATTTTTCGACAAGTATTGAATTTCCTGTGTATTTAGTAATGAGAAATCGTTATTTTTAAAATTCTTTAAAATATCCATAATGATTTTTTTTTCTGAATCATTTTTTGAACTTGGAGCAAATTTCTCTAAAACGGTTATAATTTTATCTTTGTCTATATGGTTTTGAGTTAAAAATGTCACATGTTTTTTTTTCCACATATCATTGGGCGACTATTAGACAAATTAAATATTACGAAGGATAGTTAGTGAAAATCCAGATTTATTCTATTAATATAAAATGAATTCGTTAATCATTTACGCCTTTTCTTTTGGTTAAACAATAATTCTGCCACTTTAAAATCAAATTCAAAATCAATCATATGGCCATGTTCCTTGGTAATTTCATACGGTAACATTTTGGATGTAAGGGTTTTGCGTGTTTTTATAAATTTTTTAGTCCAAAATACAAAAAGACCATCTATAATGTATACAACTGGTGCATCTTGTCGTCTAGTGATAGTTTTATTCATAGTTTTGGAAATTTTTAAGAAGCCCCTTCTATCGAGCTCCCACATTTGAAAATATGGATTAGGATGAGCTTTTACCGATGCACATATCGAATTACACTTAGATTTTTTTAAAAGTTTGATTGCACCTTTCATATCATTTGCATCAATAAACGGAACCGTGCAATCACGAAGTACAAACATTTCAAAGTAAATACCTAATGAATTTAGTTTTTTTATTGTGTGCAACAAAACAGGCTCTAATGGTGTGTTATCGCCAGCTAAATATTTTGGCCTTATAAAAGGTACTTCAGCACCATATTTCTTTGCAATCGTAGCAGTTTTTTTATCTTCAGTTGATACAATAACATGACTGAAAATTTTTGATTCAAGAGCAGATTTAATGGTGTAGTATATTAGCGGTTTACCACCAATATTTCTAATATTTTTATTTGATACACCTTTTGAACCAGCACGTGCTGGAATTATACAAACTGGTTTCATCATTACATCACTGAATATTATTATACATATACATCATGAATTCCAATCTATTTTTCAAAATTTTGGATTTTTTTGATAAATTCGTCTGCTAGCATATCAAACGTTGACTCATGTTTTTTTATAAATCCTTTAACTTTTTCTTCAGGAATATCAGTATCTATTAAATTTCCACCATGATAAAAATAATCATGATAATCTAAATCAAATCCAAACATATCAAAATTGAATGTATTAGCCTCAAGCAAATTCAAGTACTTACCAACATCAGTTGGATCAACTTTCTCTTGTAATGATGAACGGATAGCGGTTGGTAACTCATCAATGGATTTTAGCTGATGTACAGATGGTAAAATGGAGTAACTAAAATCAGAAAAAAGTATTGAAGGTTTTTTGTGTATTGCTGCTTCCAGTCCAGCAGCACCATTAATGGTTATCACTAGTGAACATTTTTTCAAAATATCCGATGTTTTAACTGAATGATGGAGAAATACTACATTTGGAATGGATAAAATATCCTTGTAAAAAGAAATCTCTCTCCATTCTCTAATAACTTGAACTGGATGCTCTTTAACATATAATCTATATCCAATGGGTAAAGATTTTGAAATGTGTCTGATTACTTCAATTTGATTTGTATTAAATGGAGAGCTGATGAGCAATGTTCGTTCAGGCATTATTTGCAGTGGAAAATATACAAATGGTGTACTATCATCGACCGCATATGAAAGGTTATTATCGATGTATTTGCTTCGATTATTTTTTTTGCGGGTACCAGCTAAATAGTTAGTCAAAGCTGATAGTTTGCTGTGACCATAGTATCCATAATTATTTTCCATAGTAGTATTTGATGACCCTAGAAAATCAAACAACGCTTTGATTTTTGGTAATCTTGATGTTCGAATAGATGTTGAATGAAAATCAGATTTTTTTCGAAGCTCAAATTTCTTCCAATATTTCTCAAGATCATCAAAGCTCATATTTGATGATTCTAACTCTTCTATGCTTCTATTGTCATCAAACATGTGTGGTTGCTCTGATATACCAGATCTATCACCAAAAATTGATTGAGTCAAAACTAGTGTCTTCACACCTGCTGCCCTGCAAATTTGATAAAAGAGTTCGTGATGATGGAATCCTGTACTACTTGTTATGAGAAATTCGGGTTTAACTTCTAGAATTTTTTCAAATAATTTACACTCATCCTCTAAAATGGAAAGGATTTCTTCTCTAGAAAACTTGTAGAATTCGTTATGTTCGGAGAATAGTCTTTCGTTCAAAGCAAGGAGCCAAAGATTGATCTTATATTTTTCTTCAAAAGAATTAAGATATTCTATGTCTGCTTTTTTTCTTGGCTTGGATATGTTGTCATGAAAAAACCAAATTTTCTTAAAATCAACTAATTCTTGTTTTTCATAAAATGGTTTTTTCCTGTCTGTAACATCAAAAACTGCATAAAATTCACTATTATTTTTTTTTTGTAATGAATTAGCTATCAAAAATGTAAGAAAACCGCCCTGTTCCCAGAAAATTATTTTTTTGGTTGACATGTGTATAAATTTTCAACATGCAATAAATCTTATACATTTCTAGCAAATTATGACAATTGAGTGAACATTTGTAGGTAATTTTGATAAATCACGCCTTGAATTTTTAATCTGTGTGCTTAGATGAGTAAAACTAAAAATTTGTTATCAATCTCAGGTGCAGATTTTGTTGGAGCAGGTGTTTCCGGTGCATTTTGGTTTATTTTAGCTACATTGATTTCACCTGAAAAATTTGGTGAGATTCATTATTTCTTGGGAATTGCCGGCCTAGCTTATGGGTTATCCCTTATTGGCTCCTCAGATGTTATTTCAGTTTATGTTGCAAAAAAAATACAGGTACAATCAACATTAAGCTTACTGTCATTAATCATTGGTGCAGTTTCTGCAATAATAGTCATAGTTTTATTTACAAGAATTGACGTAAGTTTTTTACTAATCGTCTTCATAGTTAATGATCTAGCTATAGGTTATCTACTTGGAAAAAAATTATTTGTTAGGTATTCAAAGTATGTACTTACACAAAAATGTCTAACACTAACTCTAGGAATTTCATTTTATTTTATTCTAGGACCAGATTGGATCATATACGCATTAGCGCTTTCGTATATTCATTTTTCAATTATAGTCTATAAAATATTCAAAAGTTCAAAAATAGACATGTCAGTTTTAAAATCCCGTGCTGGGTTTGTTGGCAATAATTACTTAATGAAAATATTAACCATTGTAAGAAGCCAGGCTGATAAAATAATAATCGTTCCCTTAATAGGATTTGAGATTTTGGGAAACTATGTGTTAGCTTTACAAATAATGACGGTACTAATGATTTTTCCTAGTATAGTTTACAAATACACATTACCACACGATGCTAGTGGTGTTGAGACAAAACGTATTAAGATAATGGCTCTTGTTGGTGCAGTTGGCCTGTCAATTTTAGGAATCACATTAATCCCAGTCATACTACCAGATATCTTCCCTAAGTATAGTGAAGCTGGAACTGCAATTCAAATAGTCAGCATCGCAATAATACCTGGCACAATTACGCAATTTTACACTTCAAAATTTCTTGGTATGGAAAAAAGCAAGATGATATTAATATCAAGAATGCTGATGGCGGCAACAATAATAGTTGGTATATTATTACTGGCCCCAACTTTCAAAATAATTGGCGCATCAGTAGCTTTTGTTTTATCATCATTAGTCGAAACTATATTTTTGGTTTCATCATATCATTTATGGATAAAAAAACCAGTTTGATGATATCTTTTTAAAATAAACGAATTGAGTTATGTTATGATCAAATTACCTAACTTCCATAAACCCTTCTACTATGAAAATAATTTCTACCTTTCATGCGGCAATTCAAGAATAGGTAAAATTCTTACTCATTATGAACTGTTAAAATTATCTTCGAATATACCGGGATGTATAATTGAATGTGGTGTTTTTAAAGGCATATCATTAATCAGGCTCGCTACATTTCTAAAATTACTAAAATCAAACAAGAAAATAATAGCATTTGATGCTTTTGGGAAACATCCTACTACAAAGATATCAAGTGATCATAAACGTAGAAAGATGTTATTATCTGACGGAAAAGAGGGTATATCAGAAAAACAATTAACAGGTATTTTAAAACGTAAGGGTCTAGAAAAAAATATTAAATTAATTAAGGGTGACATTACAAAAACTGTCCCTAGGTATTTAAAATTAAATCCAAAGTTGAAAATTTCCTTACTTAATTTAGATGTAGATTTCTACGAACCTTCCATAACAATTTTAAAAAATTTTTATCCAAAGTTGTCTAAAGGTGGAATTTTAATGCTTGATGATTATGGAGTTTGGGATGGAGAAACAATGGCTGCCGATGAATATTTCACAGGTAAAAAAATCAAAATTAAAAAATCTCCGTTCTCTCAAACTCCATCGTATATTATAAAAAATTAAAAATACGAAATTGTATTCGTCGGACTCCGTGGATAAAATTCCAAAAGAACAATTAAAACAACTTGTAAAAAATTTAGTATAATTAATATTTCTTAATACTGAGTTTTTCTATCATTCTAATATTAGATGTCAATTCTTTTAGCAATTTAGTAGTCATTGATGTAGATGCATCTGGACCCCGAGAATTTCTCAATTTAACATGCTTTTCAATTATTAGACGTTTCGCATTCCTTTCTTTTTTCAACAATGCAAACAAAAAAGGTGCAACTACACCAAGACTGTGATCAGAAAAACCATCGTATTTGATCGCTTCCTTCCAATTAATTTTTTTGAATGGTGTAGG
>CEPX01064455.1_pt1 | contig 12790 bp, 12 predicted proteins | sample 361361 | NCBI WGS metagenome assembly CEPX01 (sample SAMEA2619974, study PRJEB7988) | marine metagenome | biome: marine biome (ENVO:00000447); feature: mesopelagic zone (ENVO:00000213) & marine oxygen minimum zone (ENVO:01000065); material: "saline water (ENVO:00002010), including plankton... | reverse complement strand
TTTTCTTCCAAACCTTCCGTGCTTCTTGCTCAATTTCTTTAAAATCTAACATTTTTCTTACTCTTCCCTCTTTTGTTTTAAAAACTCATATTGATTTAAATATGTTTGTCTTTCTCCTCTCGAAAGAGTATCAACAACATCTTTAACAACATCTTTAAGAGCAGATATTTCAATATGTCTTCCTTTTTGTGAAGAAATTAATGCACCTTCAAGTACTTGTTTAAATAATTTATTTTGTCTTATTGTCTTCTGGGCCTCTCTTTTTCTTTCAAGATAATATAATAATGCTCTTTCAAGAGGGAAGTGTTTGTTATCTTTATAATTCCTATAAGCAGCATAAAACTCACTAACTACTGAACCATTTCCTTCATTTGCAGGCAGACTTAAATTTAACATCTTAAAAATCCTGCAATCTCAAATAAAGAGATTGCAATTATATAATAATGATAATAATAGCTATAATAGAAATGATAACCTGGTTTGGGTCAAGCCTTTTCAAAAGGGTTGTTTTCATAGCTGTTTTCATGAAAAATCTAAGAAATAGAGGTTTTTAAACCTTATTTTTTATTTAATTCCAAACCAATTCTTTATCTTTAAATACAATACAACAACAATCAGGCTCTTTATTTTTTTCTGAAAAAATAAGATTTAGAGATCAACACAATTTTATAATCAAAGCTGAACAAAACAAAAACGTGGAGATAGAAGTAGAAAATATTCCCTTAGGAGCCCTTAATTATGGTCTAACTTATATTATAATTGATTTAAATAACAACGAGATATTAAGAGGAGAGATAGAGCCTGGAGAACAAGAAGTTGTTTCTTTCACTGCCCCTCAAACCAGCTATTATGCTTTATTGATAAATCCAATAAGGGGCCGTTTTTCTATCACAAAAATAAATGTGCCTATGATATTATATGATACAGATAAGATACATCACATAAATTATGGTAGCATATATTTTTGGGTTGATAGTAGCACTTCTAGTTTTAGTGTTGACTTTAAAGGTGGTGGTATATTAGAAGGATTAAAAGCCACAATATATAAGCCAATAGCAACAGACTATCAAGCGGTAATTTCAGGAGAAACATCTGAAATTGAGAATTCATTTACTTTAAATATTGATGTTTCAGTTGCAGATACAGACAAAATTTGGAAACTTGAGATAACTGCCCCAAGTTATGGAGATCTAGAAGATGTTTACATAGATTTTGGTAGTAATATCCAGCCTTATTTTGGTTTAACAGACAATGAAATGTATTTTATGAGATAATCATCTCAATCTATCATCAGAAGATTATTAAGAAAAATATTTAGAAAGAGATTAATCACTCAAACCCTTCAACAACTTCCTTCTCCATAAAATGCAACTCACCTGGAACTATAAAACAAAAAGGAGCTTCAATATCTTTTCTTCTTAAAATATCAGGCATTGCATAAAAAATCTGCTTACCCTCAACACCAATCCTACTACAAACTAAAATTTTATCAAGTTTTACATGCTTTTTTTGAGCACACATTTCTAATTGAACTAAAGCTTTTTTAAAACCTAATCCAATATCAACTAAAATAAGGCTATGAGCTTCAATACTCTTATTCTCTTCAACATATTGTAAAAAATCAGGTTCATAGTCCCCACTCCACTTTGGCATACTTGATATTTTCCCAAATTTATATAACTGCAATCCAGTTTCTGCAATTCCATCAAAAACAGATGCTGAATAAATTACTCTTACTCTAACTTTTTGAGAGTGAGCATCCTGGATTAAACTCATATGAGTTGTTGCAAATAAAGGACTTCCATAAACAAGTAAGGCAATCTTTCTACCTTTTGCTTCTTTAATTAAATTATTACTTTCAACCTCTCCTCTTTCTAAAACTTCAATTTTCTTATTTCCAAATTTTAATTCTTCAACATCATAAGGAAAATCAACAGTATAACCTTCTAAATATACCTTAGCACACCTATCAATAGCAAGCAAACCTTCTTTACTAATTCCTCGTTCATTTAATCCTAATCCTATTAAATATAACATAAAATTATGAGAAATAACAGACTTTTAAAACTAACTAAAATTTCAAGAATCTTCAATCATGACTCTTCCATATAATTACTAAACAAACAATTATTATAGAAAATAATGTGATTATTGTTGGAATTTTATAAATATAGGTTTCAAAAGAAATAAAGGCCAAAGCAATAATCAAGGTAAAAGAAGCAATAGTTATTATAAATAATCTTTTTCTCCAAGCCTTAAGTTCTTCTTTGCAAAGTTTAGAAAGAAGAATTCCAACAGGAAATCCTATAATAAGTAAGATTAAATAAAATAAATTAGTCAACATAATTATATAAGAAACATTTATTATTTAAATATAACTAAAAATATCAATAACTTATAAGAATTTAAGCTACACAATAACAAGCTTAAGCTATTCAGAACATAACAAATAAACAATAAGATATCAATAAAGAATATAATAATTAAAATGAATCAACAAGGACTAATAACAAAAATCAAGCAAGGAAAAATATTTATCTACCCAACAGACACAGTTTATGGTATTGGATGTAATGCAGAAGATAAAAAAGCAGTAGATAAAATAAAAGAGATTAAATTAAGAGATAAGGACAAACCATTAAGTATTATTGCCCCATCAATTGATTGGATTAAAGAAAACTGCATAACAAACAATATTGAATTCAGTAAATACTTTCCCGGCCCATATACTATTATTTTAGAAAAAAAGAATCCTAATTTCCTTCAACACATTTCAAATACAAATACTCTAGGTATAAGAATACCAAAAAGTGATTTTTGTTTTAAAATTCAAAAATCAAACCTGCCATTTATTACAACTTCTGTAAACAAGAGCGGAGAAAAACCAGCAACAAGGATTTCTGATATAAATAAAGAAATTATTAATAAGGTAGATGAAGTTATTGAAATAGAAGATGAAAGTAAACTGTCTGGAAAACCATCAACACTAATTATAAATAATAAAGAGATTAAAAGATAAAATGAGATTTGCAGTTTTATATTCAAAAAAAGATTTAGCAGGAATAAACATAGCTAAGCAATTAAACCAAATTAGTTTTACCCCAAACATACCAATCATAGAACTAAAAAAAGAATCTATTTATTCAGAAAATATAGATAAACTTCCAGAATTAAGAAATATTGATTTTATAATTTTTGCAACAAAACATCGCTCAGCAAAAGGAGAACACTCTCTTTCACTTCATGCCCCTGGAAATTGGAGAGGAGCAGAGTATGGAGGCCAGGCAGGAAAAGTTTGTAACACCTCAACTAATATTTTAAAATATCTTTTTCAAAATCTAAATAAAATAGCAGAACAAGAAAAAATATCAGATTATCATGTAACATTAGAGTGTACTCATCATGGACCATTAATAGACAAGCCATGTTGTTTTATTGAAATTGGAAGTAAAGAAGAACAATGGCAAGATAAAAAAGCAGGAAGAGTAATTGCAAAAACAATTCTCACATTACAAAATTATAAACAAGATGAAAAGATTATACCTACAATAGGAATTGGAGGACCTCATTATTGCCCTAATTTTAATAAAATTCAGCTAAACAGTAAATACGCAACAAGCCATATAATCCCAGAATATGCATTACCTCTTACCAAGACTATGCTAAAAGAGGCAGAACAAAAAACTCAAGAACAAATAAAACAAGTTATTATTGATTATAAGGGATGCGGAAAATCAGAACAAAGACAAGAAGTAATAGAATTAATAGAAAAGGCCGGATTAAAAGTTATAAGAACTAGTGAGATTAAAAAATGATTAAAATCAACAAATATATATACTGTAATATATCTATTAAATAATGGATGCTAAAAATACTTTAAGTAAACATTTAATTGTAGGTATTTTTTCATTAGCTTTAGTTTTTATTTTAAGATTTTTACTTAATATTTCATGGTCTGTATCATTTGCCAGAGTTTCATTTATTTTATTATTTTTAGTTTTAATTATTGGTCCAATAATGAGGATGAAAAAATCTGTAAAAAATTTACTACCTGATTTTACTCCATTAAGTTGGAGAGGAGAAATTGGTATTTGGTTTTTTATAACAGGTTTAACACATTTTATATTTGTACTCCTGAGAAGACCTTTTTCAGAATTAATAAAAATAGGAGGAGGAGGAGATGGACTTACTAATTTACTTGGTTTCATTGCTTTATTTTTAGCCTTATTACTTGCAGCTACTTCTTTTGGAAAAGTAATTACATTTTTAGGAGTAGATTTGTGGAAAAAACTCCATACTTTAACCTATGTAGTATTTTATTTAGTTGCTGCACATTTTATTTATTTTCAATTTTTCTCAACTTATGGAGAAGTAGGTCCTGATTGGTTTGGGTACCTTGCTGTAGCAATGACTGTTATAATAATAATCATGCAAGTAATTGCATTTATATGCATGATTATGAAAAACAGGCGAGAAATAGGTTTACCTAAAAAATAATTATTTATTTTTATTCTAAATACAAAACACCTAAAGGAATTTTTCCTTTCTTACTATTATAATCCCATTCACTTGCAAGTTTCTCTGCAACTTGTTTATTTTTATTATCCTTAATCTTATACATCATTTTATCTTTAGCATTCATCTCTTTATTAAATATTAAACAATCCTGGATTATTTCAACAAAACTACATCCTTTATGTTTAATTGCTTTTCCTAAAACTTCTGCAGTATGTGTAATATCTCTTGCATTTGCCCGAGCAATAAATGTAGCATTGCTTGCTAAGGCAAGTTTAATTGGATTTAAAGGCCTGATTTTTTCACCTTCAGGACTTGCTTTACTTATATAACCTTGTTGTGATGTTGCTGTTGGTTGCCCAGTAGTTAAAGAAAAACTCTGATTATCATGAACAATTATTACCATGTCTTTATTATAATTTAATGCATGAATAAAATGACTTATTCCCTCATCATAATTCCCACCATCTCCAATAAAACTCAAAACCTTAAGTTTAGGATTTCCTAATTTAATCCCTAATCCTGTTACAACACTTCTTCCATGTAGCCCATAAATTCCTGATAAATTAAGATAATCATATATTTTAGCATTACATCCAATATCAGTAGTAAGAACAAAATCTGTTTGTTTTAAACCAGAATTAGCTACTGCTTGTTTTACACTTTCAAGTATCATGTTGTTTGGACAACCCGGACACCATGTATTTACTTCTTTTGTTCTTAAGTCTTCTTTGTTCATATCCCCAAAATCTTCTGTTTTAATTCATCACATATAAAAGGCCTACCATCATATTTTAAAATCCGATTTTTGATTGAGATTCCTGTTTTCTCACGAATAAGTCTACCTAACTGTCCTGTAACATTATTTTCAATAAGAATTACCTTTCCACCTGCCTTTTGGGTTTTTCTTATTTCTTCTCCAATCTGATTACTTATTGGTTTCATATATAAAACTTGTAAAAATTTATAATTTCCTATTTTTTTAATTGAATGATCAATAGAATCTAATACATCTAAGATTACTGTTTTGGTTGAACCCCAACCAATAACAAGATTTTTAGCATTCTTATTACCAAAAATTTTAATCATTTGAAATTTCTCTACTTCTTGTTTAATTGCTTTGTATTTTGCAATTCTTTTATCTGCATTTTCCTTTACAATTTTCCCATCTTCTGTTGTATTTCTAAACTTATCACATTCATAACTACTTGCTCTAACAATTGCCTGTCCAGGAAGTTTTCTTGTAACATTTATAGGAATTGTTTTATTTGGTTTTCTGTCTGATGAGAATTCACTCTCAGCAAGATGTTTATCAGAAAGAATTATTGATAATGTATTAAACTTTTCAGCAAAATAAAAAGCTTCATTTGTTTTTTCAATACATTCTATAGGATCTCCAGGAGCAATTACAACCCTTGGAAAATCTCCATGCCCTCCCCTTAATGCAATATCTAAGTCTGCTTGTGAAGTATAAGTTGGGACTCCTGTTCCAGGACCTGGTCTTGAACATAAATAACAAACCAAAGGTATTTCACTTTGTCCTTGAAAACTTAATCCCTCAGTCATTAAATCATATCCACCACCACTAGTCCCAACCATTGTTTTTGCTCCAGTAAACGAGCACCCTAAAGCAGAGTTTACTACAGCAATTTCACTTTCAGGTTGAAAAACATTAAACCCATAAGTTTTAGCTTTTCCAGCCATTTCATGTAAAACACCAGTACTTGGTGTCATTGGATAACCAATATAAACATTAATTTTAGAATTTATAGCTCCTTGAGCAACAGCCTGACTTCCAGTTCTTATAGAAATTTTATTCCCAAGTTTTTTTAAGTTAAATTTTTCTTCCTGACTTTCATAGCCTTTTTCAGCAGCAGCATTTGAATCTTTATTATGAAATTGTTCTTCAACTTCATTAATAAGTAATTGTTTATCAATTCCAAGAACTCTGATAAGAGCTCCAGCCTGAGCAACATTTAAATTTCTTCCTAAACCTCCAAAATTTTGAGTTTTATTTGTTTTGGAGGTCCCAAAATTCTTTGAATTTTTAGGATCTTTAAACTCTTCAAATCCAATAACAATTCCATCTTTTTTCAACTCATTTTTATGAATCTCACTAGTTTTATCATCCATAGCAATAATTACATCTAACTTACTCTCAATACTCCCAATTCTCTCATCACTTATACTTAATACATTAAAATTATGCCCACCCCGAATTAAGCTAGGATAATCTCTATAATTAAATGTAAAATACCCATAATCAACTAAAACCTTACTAACTATCTCTGAAATCTTATTAATCCCCTGACCTGCTTTTCCACCAATTAAAATATTTAATCTCATTTTACTTCTTTTTGATTATTCAAGAAAAATAAAGGGATATTTAAATGTTATTAAGTAATTATTCCCAAGATTTTTTTACTTTTTTTCTTATTTTTTCAATCTCATTATCCCTAATCTTCCAACGTATGAAGATAACACTAAAAATGCCTATAATGATTGTTAAGATTATAATAACAATAGCAATCCAATAATTTTTTAAAATTTTAATAGGACTAAAACTTGATGTAGTTCTTGGAGTTTCAATATCATCCTTAATTTCATCACTATCTAATTTTATAACTTCACAAGCATTAGTAAGAACTGGTTTATCATCTTCTGTTCCACAATTATTTTCATCTAAACATGTTCTTGTCTCAACACCATCACACTCACCCCAATCCCCACAAATCCAAGACTCATTACAATCATCAACTCTTGATGGAGGGGTATAACTACCACCAGGACTTCCTCCATTTCCAGGACTTCCAGGAGTTGAACAAGCACTAGCATCTACCTTACAATAAGCATCACAAACAACACTTCCAACTGAATGCCCATAAGTTGCACAAGTCTCTGTTATATTTCCTGTATCACACTCTTCACCCAACCCACTATCTAAAACACCATCTCCACAAGGCAAAGTTAAATCTAAATTAGTTGTTTTCTCATTTTCAAATATAAATGTTCCACTCAACATTCCATAAACATAAAATTCAATTTCTTGCCCATTTACACCATCTTCAACAATAAATAAATCATTAGAATCATAACCATATAATTCACTAGAACTTATTCCCTCTTCTAGACTTGTATTATTAATCTTAGCAACAATTGGCATGTCTTCTGTAATTAAAGTATTATTCCCATCATAAATATCTCCATAAAATTGATGATATGTTGGAACTTGAGCTAAGACAAAACCAATATTTAGTATAAATATACTTAGTATTATTATTAATATTTTATTTTTCATCTTCTATTTACCCTCCTACCAATACCTCCAATATCTCTAATATCTCTTATAATCCCTCCAGTTATTGGATTAAAACTTGATTCAACATTAATATTTATCCAATAACTATATTTTTCATCTAAAGAAGCATTTTGGTCTAATGATTCATATATTCCAGAACTCTTATTATAAAAATACAACTCTGCATAATTAACTCCCTCTAAGATGTGTTTAACTTTTTCTGTATTTGAAAATGTACCAATTAAATTCCATCCAGGTTTAAGTGTAAATGTAGGAGGCCTAAATTCAAAATCACTTTCATTCATCTTTGTTCCATTTAATATTAAATTAGAATCATTTTTCATAAACAAGACATAACCCTTTCCAGGTCTTAAAACAAACAAGTTACTAGGCTTTCCATCAAAATGATAAATTCTAAATCTCTTTTGAGCATCATAAGTATAAATCTTACTTATATTTTCAATTATATCTACAAATACAGATTGAATTGACATATTATCTAGAATTATAGGAAGACTAAATGCATTCTTACCTTTTTTCAACTTAATTGTCTTATTAATATACCTCTTCTTACTTGGATAAACAGTCAACATGTCTTGTTTTAATGTCTTATTTGACTCATATGTCTGTCCATTAATCTCAACAATAAAATAATACTCAGGATTTCCTCTCTCATCCTCTTGCCAAACAGCTGTCCAAGGAACAGAACTTGCAAAATCAATATCTTCTATTTTCACAACCTCATCATCTGGATTAACCCAACTTGCAACTAAAATCTCTTTATCTCTTTCCATAATTGTAATATTCATCTTTTCTCCTATACAACCATTTTCTCCAACAATATTCATATTAACAACTTCCCCAGCCCTTGCCTTGTGTGTACTCCAGTCTAATAAACTAATTGAACATGGTTGAGGAGGACAAACTCCACAATCTGATTCACAACTTGAACATGTTTCTACACCATTACAAATTCCATCTCCACATGTTGGTGGAGTAATTAAAACACACCCACTCGTATCAACTGAACAAGCAGAACAACCTAAGTCTCCAGATTCATATATTGGATTATAAGAACTACACATATCAACACCATTTCCATAAACTCCAAGATCTGTACCATCACACTGTTCACCTATTTCTTTCATATTGTTCCCACAAACAGGTAGAATTGTCCCTCCAAGCTCTCTTTCTGTAGTAAGATATGTTTGATGTGCTCTTAACAACCAACCCTTGACCTTTGACCAAGTTCCTGAATACATTTGATCAGCAAAAGTAGCTGGAGCACGCCAAGAATCTGGATCAAAATACCCATTAGATAAATACCAACCAGGTATATAATAATAAAAAGTTGCATCTTTGAATAATTGTCTGGCAAAGTTAAGATAAGACTCATTACCAGTTATTTGATATGATTCTGCAGCTAAATCTGCATGAAAATATCCATAAAGAGGTGATCCTACAATACCACGATTGTCTGTACCAGTATAATAATAATCAGCTCCAAGTATTCTATAACCCCCACTAGCATTATAATCTCCACCATAAAAATTCTTTTGCATATCAAAATCACTCATTCTAACTATTAATTGTCCAATTTCAGGATCTTGTGTTACATGATGTAAATCCACTAATGCTTCAGAAACATACATATACATTGTATTAGACATGTAAGTTGTATTTCGTGGTGGATCTGCTTCAACACCCTCCCAAACTCCTTTTCCACCAGCTAACTGTTCTCCATAGAGAAGATCATTTTTTCCAATAGCTAAAGCAAGATCATAATACTCTTGCTTTCCTAAAGCCCTATAAAGATTTAACAATCCAACAATTGTCCATCCTTGAAATCTTAACTCTGTACCCTGAAATCTCTGTTGAGTAAGCCTATTACCAAACATATTCATTGCATATTTATAATGTTCTTGAGCAGCTTCTAATGATTCTTCATCTCCTGTTAAAAGATATCCTAGTATTAATCCACCATTCCAATTATGACTTCCCTTTGGTTCTGAATTACAATTTTCACTTGAATGGCAGTATGCTTCATACCTACTATTATAATTAGTCCATACATGCTGCCCATAAATACTATCAATCCTATCACCCCAATACTGATCTACATCTCTTTCATGTGGAAGAAATTCTTGAGCTTGTTTCCATAATAATGGGTCTTGTTGTCTCATCATGTGCAAGAACATTCCTTGTGTCCAATCATAATGTAGAGAAGAATAACCTTTTGCCCACCTAATACACCCAAAATTAAGATTACCAAACCACTTTGATGAGTTGCCACGATAAGATGAAACTGTAGTTGGATTTCTTCCAAACCATTGCTCTCCACAGTTTATGTTTGCCTGTGCACACACCTGTTTTTCATATGCATCAATAGCTTCCTGAATCACTGAATCATTAACCTGGATATTTGAAGGAGCAAAATTAGTCCAAGCCTTTGTTTGGTAATAATATTCTGGTGTTGCAAAAGCAAACAAAGGATCACTTAAATACTGCATTGCTTTTCTTGTTTCTTGAGAATTATGAGAATTGCTAAACCTGTATAATAATTCAGAACCATAGTGTTGACCCCCATCTAATTTATATGAACTATTTCCTATTGGATATCCTTCACCAGCAGGCATCACAGCAACAGATAATTCATTATTTGAAAACGCAAAATCAGCAGGATGTTTTTGCCAGAAATATTTCATACCAACAGCAACACTCTTATCATTATTTGCATTACTTACTTCAATCCATCCAGGGTATTTAGTTCCAGCCTCAGACTCAACACCACCAATTTTCATTGAATAAGGGAATGTATCTTCACTATTATCCCACCTCCCTCTTGTTTCTAAGGACATATCTGAGGTTCCAAGTGAGTAGTTTGAATTAATAGTGTATAGTGTTGGATTTGCTTCAAAGTCTATTAATTGTGTTTTTAATCTTAAATCTTCAATCTCTAGATTCTGATCATTATGAGTAAAATTAATATACTTTCCTTCTGCATAACCCATTCCAGCAGCCCCATTATTCTCAATTATAAACAAGACCTTTGCATAATCTTTATCTTTGTAAACAGTTATTCTTGCATTATAATGTACATACTTATCACTATATTTTTCATATACTCCAGTATATGGGTCTGGTTGTTCTAATCTATCTGGATTTGGAGTTGGCCAATTAGCTGGCTCACCTAAATTATCATTATCTGAAGCAGTTAATAATCCTTGAAACTGCAAAACAGCTTTCATAGGCCCATTTTCTTCAATATCAATATCAAATGGTAAGCTATTTGTTGATGTGAATGTTTTCCCTGTTTTATCATCTATAACAACAATTCCATTGCTAGTTGAATTTACAACAATCTGCTGTCCCCCAACCCACAGATTGTTGAATAACTGGAACTTATTCTTGTTGACATCAAAAACTAATTTTCCTGTATCAAAATGCACAGCATCACCTGATTCAACTAATAAATCATTTCCATAATTTCCATGTGAAACACCTGCCCCATATTCTAGATAATAAATTCCTGTTTGACCTGCATTGATATTTGCTTGGAAGTCTACAAGCACCCATTTGATTGATGCTGATAAATTATCTAAATCTCCCCATCGAGAAAGAACCTTAAATTGTGCAGGAATCTCGGTTGTTTGTGTGTTATCCCATAATTTTAAATTTGCAGTAGAGGTAATTGCACCCTCAGGTAAAGGAACTCCTGATGTAACTGGCTCATCTACTCTATCAATACCACTTGTTTCTGGAACTGTTAGTTCTATAAGGTTTTGTCCAGGAGGACCTGAAAATAATTGCCCAATTTCCCCCTCTAATTCCCTTTGCTCAACTCTCAACAAATTCTCAGACTCAATGCTTGGGTTTACCTGAACCTTAAATTTATACTCAGGATTAGAATAAATTAAATTGAAAAACCAGTCTTTTTCATACAAAGCTTGCCATGTTACTATTGCACTATTTCCTTGAAAAACAGCTTCCAGTGTTTCAATTTCTTGTTCTCCAAAAATCCCATCTGTTTCATAAATTGTAAATTTTGCATTCTTTTTTTCACAATTTTCACCCTCAACTATAAGATTAACATTATTTCCTCCTATTGCATCCTCTTGCTGCCAATAAGCTCTTGTTAATACACAATTACTCTCTACAACACTAATTTCATCTTCAGAATTAATTACTTGTCCTGTTAAACTAGCCTCATCTCTATTAATTAAATTTGAAATATTAATTACGCTCACATTTGTATTAAAAAATAAAAAAGCACCTAAAAGTCCTATAATTATAATTACTAAAAAAACTGCCCAAATATGTGTTAAAGCATATTCTAATGCAGCCTGACTCTTTTTTAGTTCTACACCTTTTTTAAACCCTTTTTTTAAATCCATTATCAAGATTAATAACTTATAAATACAATAATAATCTGTCAAGAATCTATATAAAATTAACTATAATATAAGAGAATAAGCTAAATTAGAGTAAATTCAAGTCTCCTAAAACCTTATACATTGCTGTTCTTTCTTCAGGAGCCCCCCTCATTAAAGGCAATCTTGGAACTCCAACATTAAGATTCATTCTTTCAAGAGCACGATCCAACCTTTCAAGAGCATAATGAGCCATTACAGGATTTGGAGATTTATTACTCTTACCTTCTTTATCTCTTGGAAAAAGAGCATCATAAAGAGGAGAGAGTTTTTTATCTAAATCTCTTGCAGCATCATGGTTTCCATTTAAAAAATAATGAACCATCTGAGAAACCTTTCCAGGAGCAACATTTGAAGCAACTGAAATAACCCCCACACCGCCAGCATCCATCATCTTTAGTGTCTTTTCATCATCTCCAGATATGACAAAAAAATCCTTATTCTTTGTTCTTTCAATTGTATCAGAAATTCTCTCCCAATTCTCTCATCACTAACACTTAAAACATTAAAATTATGCCCACCCCGAATTAAGCTAGGATAATCTCTA
>CEPX01128257.1_pt1 | contig 12801 bp, 13 predicted proteins | sample 361361 | NCBI WGS metagenome assembly CEPX01 (sample SAMEA2619974, study PRJEB7988) | marine metagenome | biome: marine biome (ENVO:00000447); feature: mesopelagic zone (ENVO:00000213) & marine oxygen minimum zone (ENVO:01000065); material: "saline water (ENVO:00002010), including plankton... | reverse complement strand
ATTTTTTCTTGCCTTAGTCGTATTGCCGGACTCTATGCCACCATTGACGTTCAATTGATCTTCTATTGACCAAATATTATAACCATGCGCCGCACGTTCAGCGTTTAGTCTTTTTATTGCTTCTGTTTGATAATCCGCCAAGCTGATACTATCCTTAATTGCCTGTTTATATTCTGCTTCAGTACCAGTAATTTCTGTTACATCTCCTGCATTACCACCACCATTAACCCAATTGCCTATTAACGTACCAGCAGTAGCATGAGATTGCATTTCTCCTATTGCTCCTGTGGCTGTAATTTTTAACCATCTCATAAATAATCTCCTCTAACCAAAGAATAAAAACTTTAACTGTGCAGCACCAGTAGGTGAGCTTGTTTTAGTCCATGTAATAGTCGCACCATCATCATCAAATGATGTGTGAGTTATCCTTGTGCTATGAGTAGCGTCTATATGTATAGTACCAATAGCACTATTATCATCAGTAATCCATCGACCTGCGGTCACACCATAATAATTATCTATGTGAGACTGACCTGCGGCAGAATCAACTATCCCTATAAATGGAGCATTCCCATTAGATATACCACCAATCACTACATATCCTTTAGGTTTAAATCCTGCTCCTGTAATATTCTGCGTTCCATTAACTGAAATATCAGCACGGGTTGTATTTACCATTTTTGTCCTTAGTGGTATATGACTCATAAAATCTCCTTATTAAATAACATGCCAATTGCTTCCATCACATAATAACGTGAGGGAATCATATTGAGTATCTAATGTAATAGTTGCTGCCCCATCAATCGTTTCTCCCGAAGCACCATCAACCGTTAATGTGTTAGCTGTACCAGTAGTTAGCTTTATCCATATACGTTTACCACTATTTCCACTTGCAGCAGGTAGTGTTACCGTAAAATCTCCACCACTCACATCACAAGGGTAAAAAGTATTAACTACCGCAGGAGCTGGATCCGCAGTTATAGAAGCCGAAATTGATGGATCACTTGGTGTTTCTATAACTGCGGTACCGTCTGCCTTAATAGGAAATAAGAAAAAAGCACTTACTGTATCGGCATATACAAAAGCAAAATCATTAGCTGCTGTTGTCCAGTTAGCCGCACCTTGAACTGTAATACCGGAACCGTGAGTTACTATTTTTACACCATCAAAGATTATTTTTCTCCATAAACCAACAGCGGGAGCGTTTGGGAAATCCGTAATAGTAGTCGTTCCGGCTAAGTGTATCGTGCTACCGTCCGTAGCGTTAAAAATATCAGGAGTAGCGGAATCCGCGATTGTTGCTCCTTTGCTTTCATTTATAGCAAAGGAATTGGTATCTAATGCACCACCTAATTGTGGTGTCACATCTTCGACGACGTTATTAAGCCCGCCTGTTGACGTAGCCATTTTCCATAAAGCGTTCCCTGATGCAGTATCTTTTGTTAAGACGTATTCATCGGTCGCCCCGACTACCTGGGATAAAGCGTCTATTGCCGCTTGTGCCGTAATCTGTCCAGACCCGCCTTTTGTTATGCCTACGGCAGAGCTTAAAGCCGAGTCGGTTATCTGTCCTCCCCCTGCGGCGTTCGAGTGGTCATGGGTAGCATTAGTAAAACTTCCTATTGTCGGAGTCGTTAAGGTTTTATTAGCGAAAGTCTCTGCCCCGGCAAGAGTCGCGAGCGTCCCGGTTGTCGGCAAAGTAACATTCGTCGTGGCTGTCAGCGTTAGCGTTAAGGCATAAGCCCCTGATGTCGTAAAGCTCCCGGCAAAAGTTAAGGCCTTGCCTCCGTGAGTAACGGCGGCGTCCAGGTCCATCGTCGGGGTGTTGTTAGCCGTTAGCGTTGCGAATGTTGACCAGCTCGCTCCGTCCACGTCATAAGCCTGGAGCAATAAAGTATTTCCTGCGCTCTGTCCGGTCCTTAATGCCATCCCGGAACTAAAGCTCACGCTGGACGTCAGCGTTAACCCGGCAAATGTAGGGCTGGACGTAGCTTTTAAAGCCTGGTCGATGGAGTCGTTAACATGTGTGACAAGCTCGTTTATCTCTCCATCCATTCGGGCGGATGAGACAGCATTTTCTGCGGCGCTCTGGTTTTGCCAGTAGCTCGCTCCGTTTGTTCTTGCAAAAGGATAAGTTGGCATCTTTACAAACCTCCCAAAACTGTTTGAATGACGGCGTCGGTAATTTCCATTGGTCCGTCTGCAGAGTCATTAGAAAAAGCCATGAGAAACGCCTTCCCTGATCCAAACAAAGGAAGCCTTGTCGGTGAATAATCACGGCTGTCGAGATAAAAACAATTTTCCCAGATGTCTTCTACGGCGGTGTCCAGCAAGCTTGGAGGTATTGGAGAATTAAAAACCTGGTTAAACTCCTGCATAGCTCCAAGATCATAATTGAGTTCAAGGGTAATTGGATATTGCCCGGACCCGACATTACTCCCAGGTTCCATGCTGATTTCAGCGATTTTAGGGAAAAGTAAATACCCTTTAGGGTGAGCCATCCACGCGGTTTCATAACGCCAGTAAAAGGAGCTTCCGTTATAATCGAACCCGGTTCCATAGGTATAAAAGAACGTCTCTCCGCAAAAATAAACGGTCCCACCCTGCGTATGAAAAAGACCGCTAATGTCCGCTCCGCCGATTCTCCCCCAGGCTTTTTTCTGATAATTAAACGCCCAGACAACGTCGTTAACGAGAAGCATATACCAGCTCCGCGCCGGATAATGTGCAGTAGCATAGACGTTGCCCGTGTTGGCGTCTATCTGTTTTCGGAGGACAGGGTCGATGTCTTCGGATTTATCGTCCGTATTAAGGTTCCCTGTCGTGACGACCTGCTTCATGGATTTAACGCCGGACGAATAAAGAAAAACTATATCCGAGCCGAGATTCTGGACCGTCCCGGTATTAATTACTCCGATTCCAGACAAGAGCTGCTCCAGGTTAAAGTTGCTATTCGGGTTCGTCCCGGAATATACGGGGATATGGTCTTTGAAAAAAAAGATCAATAAGTCCATAAACGTCGCCAGCTCCAGGGCTTCATCTCCTCTTGGCAATATAAATTTAAAGTCCATGTACCCGGCATCAGACGCCGTTTCGTAATCGTCCGGGGTGTCAAGCTTTGAATAAGTGACTTTCATTGTATTGGCTCTCTCCAACCACCACATTCGGTTTTGATGGACGTGAGGAAAGAAGCTTGTTTTCGGAGGGACCTTATAATAAAGCGTATGCCCGGAACCCGTGTCTCCTGAATAATTCGCGGTTAACGTGACCTGGGTTGCGTTGTCCACCGTCAAAATAGTGCAGAACACTCCGTCGATAATAATATTCCCATCTGCCGCAAGCTCCGTATCATAAGCTGTCCCTGTCCCTGTCATGGTAGCCGAGCCGTTCGTCACGGCGCTTGTCCCGGTTGCCTGGAGACCTATGTAATCAACGGAAGTCATGTCATATTTGCGGGGGAGATCAACTCCATTTCCGAAATGTAAGACATCGTTAATAACAGCGAAATACACAACCGCGACTGAATCCAACCCGGAAATAAGCTCCGTAAGAACTCCGCCGGATTCCTTATAAACCTTTCCGCCTCCGGCAACGATATTCAATGTCGTCCCGTCGGCTTTTTTGTATTCGCACCCGGACTTAAAAGTAATCCCAGCTTCTGCGGAAGTATTTTTTTTAAGGTAGCCGTTATTTTTCCCTATGCCTCCATTGTCAGTGATATGGCAGTTGTAGAGCATCTTCGCATACTTCGCGGGCATGTTGCTTGGCGCGTGGACATGAGACTCTCCTCGCTGAAAGCTTTTTACTTTAAAGGTTGTCGTTCGTCCTGCCATAAAGATTATCCCGCCTGCAAATCTCCAAAATTAGTATTTGTGTGACCTGAGCCATGCCCTTCAACTTTCGCCAGGAACGCGGCCTGTTCATCAGAGTAATCGTCACCCTGGTCTCTTTTTAAAAAATACAACCCGCCGAGAATCAGAATATCCGTGTCTATTCTCGGAACATCAGTAATTGCGGCTAAGAGCGACTGCCTCAGTAATCCCTCGAAGTCCACCGTGTAAGCCTGGTCCGGCGTCGCCGAGAATTCGAGAATAACAGCGCTCCCCGCGCGCCCGTAATGCCTGTATATCAAAGGCTGGGCCTCACTGGTATTTGTTCGCTGGTGACACCGGAAGACTTCGTCGTTTTTCAGGACAAGAGGCTCATTCGTGGTAATCTGCAAGTGTGTTATCGCGTCAAGGCCCCTTGAGTTCGTCGGGTTAATATTAATGATCGAAGTTGATGCCGGAAGAACAAACGACCCCTTGACTTTCAGCTCATCCCACTGGCCTTTTTCGAGCATAAAAGAGAGCGCGTCATTGACAAACCGAAGCACCAGCTTCGCGTGAGCGTCTGTGAACGCTGTGGATTCAGGGAAGCGAAGTTCTTGCTGGATAGCATTAACAACCTCAAGAGCGGTCCTTCTGTCGGACTGATAAAATTCGGTATTGCTGATTATCAGCGTTCCAACGGAGTCATAAATGTAAATTTCATATAAGCCTCCTGTTGACGGACTAAGGCTCGTCGCTGTCCCGGTATATTCTCCAACCGTCCCAGACGTCTCCGTTAAAGAAATATTGCTGTCCGAGTCTGCCGCAGACTCCCAGGCGTTAATATTATTGTCCCACCAATACGAGTCCGCGACCCTCTTGATCCTGGCATATAATCCAGACTGGCCTTCTTTTCCGTAATATGTTAATGCGTAGCTCAATTATGCCGCTTCTCCTAAAAGCTCAAATGGATGCCTTTGAACTGTTTTGCTGACCATTTCCATCCCTTCTCCATCCTCCCTTTTCTTCTGCGTGTAAGCTCCAGTTTGCGCGTTCTGGAGCGCTTCCAGTACCGACTTCGGAACATTTACCACTTCGTCCCTTTTAATGTCATACCTGTAACCATTAACCGTTACAGACACGGGGCGGGCATCAGTCTCCGTTGATGGAATTCTGATTTTAAATTTCTTTTGCCTGGATAACGCCGCCTTTGTTTCCGTTAAAGTCATGGACTTTTTAGACGTCGATTTCTTCGCTTCCGCCATCTTCTTTCTCCTCGTCATTGTTAATAATTTCAGGTGCGCCTTCTGCGACCTGTTTAAAAGGAATTCCAGCGTCCCTTAAAGCCCCCAGGGCCTCCGGGAAGACCTCTACTTCCTGGTCAAGAGGAATCTTTACTTCCTGCATGAATGGATTGCCGTCCTTTGGAGCGTTGACCGTTACTTTAAGGTCTTCCCTACTACAATCTTTGGACGATACGATTATCTTTACTTTCTTCACAACCAGCCCTCCTTTCGTTTTAAAATCTGAGAGAGAGAAAATTAATTCTCCCTCCCTGGGGATTTTTTTAATCGCGGTAAGCGATGTACTCAATGGTCTCTCCAGATACGTTAACGTCTGTGTCCGCCCCTATCTGGAATCCCGCATTGTTTGTGTTCTCGCTTCCTGTGTACGGGGTAATTCCAAGCGAGGTGATTTTACTGATCGTTCCGGCGGTGATTGCTTTAAGCCCGTAGGCGTCCGTCATATTCTCGCTCCAGAAGAGCGTACAGAGGCCGTCGATATTAAAAAGCTGGACCGCTTTAGGGGTAAACCCTAACTGAATGGTAATGGTTGCCCCAGTCCCTTCGACTGTTCCTGTTACAGTTCTTTTCATCTTTTTTCTCCTTGAAAGTTTTAAAAAGTGGGACGGCGATTAAGCCGCCCCGTTAAGTTATGACGTTGCCGCTACCTCAAGACGAACCATGAAGTTGTCATTGAGAATCACGCAGGCATGGTATCCTTTCCAGCCAACGGTTCCTCTTTGAGCAAGCGGGTCGCTGTCGGTCGCTTTCGGGTTGTTGACGTAGGTGCTGACCGCGTTCTTTCCGGCGAGTGGTACGAGCGCGTAAGCGTTCTTCGCGAAAATAAGCACGGGGTAAACGTCAGAGTCGGTCCCTGTGGTGGAAATGGTTGCCCCTTTTGTATCGCCAGCATCGGCCCAGGCGGAGAGGTTAGTGTCCAGAACAAACCGGATTTCTCCGACCGATCCTATTTCACCTTCGATTAATCCCTGGGTGGAAGCGTAGTTATGCTCGGCAATCCAACCGGAAATGCCTTCAAGGTCCCTTTGGAGGTCCGGGTGACAGACCGCTATAAATCCTCCGGCTATTGGGTTCGTCGCTATATTCGGACCAGCTTTAACGATCGAAGTGATCTTCTTCGCGTTCTGGCGTTTGAGGGTCCTGACAGCGACTTTAAGGTCTGTCGCGTCGATTACGGTATTGACATCTGTTCTTGCAGAGCCGTTGCCGTACTGAACGTTTGTCCCGGCCTTTAATATTGCGGCTCTCAGGACGTCGTAAGTTTCTGCGGCCTGTTCTCCGAGAATCTCAAGGGATTCGTTAAGAACAGGGTCTTCGTGGGTGTCACGAATCTTGTCCGTGATGGTAACGTAGTCGCCGAACTGTTTTAAGGTAACAGACACATCCGTCTTGGTTAGAGTGGAACCTGTTGGGGTAACACCTTCTGACAACGGAGTGGTCGCTGCGGACAGGGCCTCGTACCGTCTGAACTTGATCGTGTCGGTTTTCTTTTTTGGCAAGGTCCGGGTTTGACCGAACTGCCCCAGTATGTTATTGGGTGTCGCTCTTTTTAGGAGCATTGCATCCGCATAACCATTGGTTCGCGGTGATACATCTGAATAAAGCATTGTTAAATCTCCTTAATAGACCGCCCCCGCCTTCGCTTTAGCGCCTTCATTGAATCCGGCATTGTAATCGTCTTGATCTCCCTTGCTTGAAGGGGCCGGAGTCAGCTCTCGGCCTCCGCGAAGGGTTTGCGCGTCGGTTAATTTTTTTTGTTTGAGTGCTTCTTCTTTTTTCTTCTGTTCTTCCGCTTCCGGTGTGCTTTTAAACTTCTTGTAATTGTCCACAGCCATGATGATGTCGTCCGGGTCAAGAGAATGAAGCGCGGCTGTCTTTAAGGCTGGAGACTGCAATCTCGCCCAGTTCCAGTAATCCTCGGTTCCGAGAATCTGGTCATAGTCCTTATGGGCTTCCATGACCTTCGGCTTGACGTCGCGTTCGTATTGCTGACGTATCAGGTCTTCCTCTTTTTCAGCGTTGCTCCGGTTCTCAAACTGGCTGATCCTTTCTTTCAGGTCATGGTTTTCCCGCTCCATTGATTCAACCACTGGAGTAAGGATGTCCACCATGTCAGGGTCGTATGCTTTAAGTTTTTCCTTAAAGTCGTCCAGCTTGTACCCGACGCTTTCCGCCCGGTCTTTATCTGTCTGGCCTTCCTTATCTTTCTTTTGCTGCTCATTCCTGATGCTTGAGAGCTGATTAAAAAGCTTGGCGTGATTGCTCTTCGTATCTCTGAGCGCCTTCGCCATAGACTGCACACCGCCATGAGCCTTATAGGTTTTAATTTCCTCTTCGCTCGCGCCTGATTTTTCCAGCGCTTCCAGAACGAGGTCCACGTTAGACTTGGAGCCGGGGTCTTCTTCCGGTAATCCCTTGTCTTTTTGCAGCTCCTCTTTCTTTTGCTCTTCCCCTGGCACATCCTCTTCGCCTTTATCTAAAGGCTCTGGCTGTCCTGGAGAAGTGAGATCGGATTTAGCTGCTTCCGCAAAGGCTTCGTCGTAACCCTTCTGGTCTTCTTTCTCGTCCGGGGCAACTTCACCTTCATGCTTCTGCTCTTCCGCCTCTTTACCTTTTGGCTCTTCTGGCATAAAAACCTCCTTGTGTGGGGCCGCTTATCACGGTAGCCCTTTAAAAAATAATTAAAGCTTGCTATTGCAAACTTTATTTTTGTCTAATGTGTTAAAAAAATATTACTCCTCCAGCTCTTTCCTGGCATTCATTTCGTCGAAGGCTTCCTGAATTTCCGGTTCCTGTTTTAGTTCATTAAGAACTGCAATGGCTCCCTGGAGTCGAAGTATAATGTTCATATCCGGCACACTCTCAAGCTCGCTTCGTTTTTCTGCGATCTTCTCATCGAGTAATTTTAAAAAATCCTCTATGCTCATTGAATAAATCCTCCTCTTTGTCCAGGCTGCGGATTAGCGGGAGCGCCAGAGGGACCAGAGGGACCAGAGGGACCAGAGGGACCCCCAGGCACGGGCTGTGCGGCCCCCGCAGTTCTGCTTGGGTCAGGTTGAATTCCCATTTCATTTAAAATCTGCGCCTGTTCCATCGGCGTCATAAATTCCCAGAGCTTGTCGATGTCAGTAAAGTTCGCCCACTTTGTTTCCTGCGCTCCCTGCTGGGCCATCTGTTCGAGGACCTGTTTTATCTGTTCTTTCGATTTCAATAAATCCATTTCCATTAACTCGGACCAGTTTTTTGCGACCTTCTCTTCGTCCATGAACGGAAGGAGTTTTGGATGAGACATCGTCTGGACAAATTCCTTCATTTTTTCCATTCGGATTTCTTTCGTGATTAAGCTTTTTGTCCCGGTAGCTTTAACGAGAATAGGAATCCTGGCGTCCGGGTTAGGGTCGTTTTCCATGAACCATTCGTGGAATATTTCCGCCATCGGCTCAATCCAGAAATCGTCGATATTCTGCATGACCGTTTTCAGGTTTATATTCATCTGGGAAATAAGCATAGACATACCGCTTGCGGTTTTATTTAAAAAACTCCCTTGAATGCCTGACGTATATTTCGGCACTCCGGTCTCTTCATCGGAAAAGCGCTCGAACAGCTCGATCATCGGCTGAATATTATTCGTGACGTCCGGGAAGACAAGGGCGTCTATGACTTGTTTTGGATCGACATTCCCTTTTGCGTAAATATTCTTACCGGGATAAACGTCGAGATTCTTAGTCCTTCTTGTGTCTACGCGGGAAAGGTTCGTTACTGTAACAAGATTCCCGGCAATAGCTTTGTTGTCGATATATAATCGTGCGGCGCTGTTAATCATTTTTTGAGAGTCCTTCATGGCATAAGCAACGCCGTCTCCGTAGATACTGTGCGGGCGTTTCTTGTACGGACAGACCAGAAACGGCCTGTATCCGAGAGGATTAATGCAGGCTTTAATAACATCCCCGGCATTTCCGGCAAGCACGACCAGGGCTTCGACATCTGCCTCCTCGTCCATCTCTTCCACGTCTTCGCATCCTGAGTCTTTAAGCATCTTGACCGGGACCAGCCCCCAGTATTCGCACACCTGAATTTTTTTGTCTTTGACTCCCTGCTTCCCGGTATAATTATCTCCCAGGAGAATATCAGTTTTATCGTTTTCGTCGTTTTCATCCGCCTGCCTCGAAATCTCCTTTACTTTATCGCTCATGTACCCGCCCTGTTTCGCGAGCCTTAGAAATTGCTGCGGGAGCAAGCGCTGATAATGGATTTCTCCGATAGAGTTCTTATTCGACTTCGCGTTCGGATCGACATAATATTCCCATATCGACATGAGATCAGCCGTCGGCATGGCTTCGGCGGAATAAGCGGTCTCGTAAGGATTAACTGCGGAGTTCGCAAGAATAGTCTGATTGATCGGGACACTTCCGATATGCTTTAGCTGGGTCGTCTTTTTTTTTCGGAATTCGATAATTGGACTTTTAAGAACTGCTGTTCCGTAAATGGCCATCTCAAGGGTTCCGGTATTTATCAGTTCCGGCAACTCGATATACTTGAAATGATCCTGGACTCTTTTTTTCGCGTTATTCGCAAGGTCCGCCGCTACCTCTGGGGGAATCCCAAGTAAATCAAGATGAACAGGCTCAACGTCGAACGGGACCCCTTCATGGGCTGGAAATCCGGCGTCCATAATTTTTGCCTGGACGGTATTGCATTTTAACGCGGTCAGCTTTATAAATATTTTACTTCGCCCCGGACGGCCCTCGGTTTCTTTCCATTTGGTATTGGTCTGGTATTGGCCGAGGTAATTATACCAACACTCTGTCCAGGTTTCCTCGTAAGGAAGCCGCGCCGCCTTAAACGCGTCAAAAATCCACAGCACATAAGCGCTCAACGGCAGCGTAACAAGCGACTGGCTATCGTCCTTTTTCTTTTTAAATAAATTTAAGTCCATTTTTTAGATTTTGTTTAAAGGTCGTAATCTCTTGAAAATTGAATTGAGAGATTTCTGATAACCAATTGATTTAAAAGGTCTTTAATACCCGCATTCCACATCGAGAGGCGCATAAGCCTCTTCGTCGCCCCAAAACTGCTCCCAGAACTCGTCGATCTCTTTCGAGTAATTGCTCACTGGTTGCGCGAAAGTCATGTTAAAAGCGTCCGCAATATCCGGGCTGTCCACGCCGCGCTTTTTCATATCCTGCTTGGACTCGATCATAATTTTGCCGTCGCTCAGGATTTTATATTTCGGGGTAGTGAGCTGTCCGAGTAAATCGTTATCGTAATTATCGTGTAATTTGCCACGCCTGGACTCCAGCCATAATCTCATCTCGCCCCATAGCTCGTCCCGGAGACGCTTAAACTGATGAGGGTTCCTGGCGGGCGATTCCGCGACATTAACCTGAACAACGGGCAGTCCCAGTGATTCGAGCCTGTCGAATACCCCGGCCCCGATCCCGATTACGTCCACAAATATCAGGAGCGGTTTTAAATCGTTGGCAAGATGCGCCACATAAGCCGCCGTCTCCATCGTCGATTTATTTCGCATAACGTGAAACGGCTTAAATTCGTCACCCTGGCGGAGTGCAATAACCGTAGCGTCGTTCCCGTACCGGGCAACGTCCACGCCAAACACGATCGGTTTATCTGTCTGGGGTTCGATTTCACGGATCATGGCGTCTTCGACCAGATTATACGGGATATAAGCGTCGCCGTCCCGCAGAGGAAACTCGCCCAAGACACGGACGCGGTATATATTCGAGTCCAGACCATATCGGCGCTCGACCCGCTTGACAAATTTTTCCGGCGCAATAGGACTGTCCAGGCAGGACCATGAAAGTGTTTTGTAAATCTCACGGTCTTTTCCGAACGCGTCGTAAAACGTCCCTTCGAGTCTTGTCGGATTGCCGCACATGAGCGCTTTGGTTTCGTAATGCCCGGTAGCTCCTTCCGCGACCTCAAAAATCGGTTCCGGCACACCTGACGCCTCATCAATCACTTTGAGCAAATACTCGGCATGGAATCCCTGTAAGGCTTCGGGATTTTCCTTCACGGCGGTTCTCGCAACGGCAAACCATTCTTCGGGGTAGCCCTTGTGAAAAAATTTTTCTTTGGTCCACTGGAATAAGGATTTAATAGCCTCCGATTTCATCTGGCGATGCCACTTGGACAATTCAGCCCAGAGAATATCGTAAAGTTGATGTTTGGAAGGGGCGGTACAAGGGACTTTTGGGAAAGGACGGCAAGACATATAATGCAGGACGCCCCAGGATTCAACGCAGCTTTTACCAGCGCCATGCCCGGACTTCACCACAACGCTGTCGTAATTATCTAAGGCAACCAGCGCGTCTCCCTGCTGATCCGTAGGAGTGACACCGACGATCTCCTTCACGTAAGTAACACGATCATCCCAGAGATCAGACATCACTCTCTCGGTAAGCGCGCTCTGGCTTATCTCAATCACATCGCCCATTAGCGTTTCTTCCTTCTCAGCCGCCGTCTCTTACGGCGCTTCTTGGATGGCATCCTCGCCATATCAGGCTAACCTCGCTTAAGTAACCGACTGGTCCTCTTCCTGCTTCTCGTTCAGGTAAAGGACCTTCTTGCCTCTCTTGGCTTTCTTGGCGGCCGCTTCCTCTCGCTTCTTCTTCGCAATGGCTTTCAGCTCTTCCGTTGGATCGAACGGAATAGTGGCATCCGGCAATTCCCTCACCACGCCAATAATCCGATCAAGGGTCCCCTGAAACAGATACTTCGTCGCGTCAACCCTAACCTTAAGGCTCGCCTTCTTCTGGAGAAATGAACCAGTCTTAGGAAAAAAGACCTCCTCCACCTCATTGCCGTCGATAACGCTAATCAGAAAATCCACTACCTTTTCAAACCTCCCGTCCTTGACCAAGATGTCCTTGATCTTCCTCTTGAGGATTTCCACATCTTCGTCGTAAGCAGGTCTTTGTTTTCTCTTCGTAGGCATGGAAAAAAATTTATCAGAAAAATTTTCCATTGTCAAGAAAAAAGTTTTAAAAGCAAAAAACTTGTTTCACGTGGAACAACCCAAACTTCCCATTTTACTCAACACCTGGTTTGCATAAAGAAAAAGAAAAAGAACCAAAAAGAAAAAGAAAGCTCTTTAAAACCTTAAATACATAATACATAAAAGCATACGTCCGAAGTCCTCAGAGGTGTTTGTATAACACTGCTATATTCAATGAGTTACAGCTACTCTGGACTAACTCTGGACTAACTCTGGACTAAAATTCTCGTTGTTTTATAAGGAGTTATTAGAAATCGCACCGAGGGTATAAGTCCACTCCAGACTCACTCCAGATCGGCTCAGGATTAGGTCTCGACTAAAATTTAAAATTCCACAAATTTCTCTGGGATTTTTAATAGGGACTCCTGTAAGATGTTGAAAGGGCTGGAGATTATTGGAGGGGGATTGGGAGAGGATGAGGGGGACTCAAACGGAGTGTGATGGTGGGGTAAGGGGGGGTCGAGTGGGGTATGGTTAACATCAACTATATCAAAACGTTTCAGGTCTAAAGGATAGTATAGGAGCGCTGCAAATCAATGGCGAGGGACTATAAATCCCTTGCGGCCAGGCTATAACCGTTTGATATGTTTCAAAAATTAGACTATTCCTGGCGCTGGCTAACTACTATATTAACTACCAAAAAGCTAATCTTCCTCACGAAGTTGACATAACT
>CEPX01191942.1_pt1 | contig 12802 bp, 10 predicted proteins | sample 361361 | NCBI WGS metagenome assembly CEPX01 (sample SAMEA2619974, study PRJEB7988) | marine metagenome | biome: marine biome (ENVO:00000447); feature: mesopelagic zone (ENVO:00000213) & marine oxygen minimum zone (ENVO:01000065); material: "saline water (ENVO:00002010), including plankton... | reverse complement strand
CCCCATAAAGTTAATTGCAGTGCGTTGTATGTTTGTTTTTAAAGATAATTCTTCAATCAATTCAATATCCAGGCCTGGCGCATACATTCCGGTGCAGGAAACCGTGATCAGGTGAGTGATGTCAGATAATTGTTCTTTGGGTAAACAATCATCAACAGCTTGTTTAGCTAATAAGAGGGCTTCCCTTTTATATAATTGCATTCGCTTGGAAACGGTGGGAAACGGATCAAGATTTTGGTCCTTCGGAAAAAAACTATAAGCATCTAAAGTTTTCCCAAAATCAGATAAAACGGAATGTCTGTAAGAAATGCCACTAGCACGATACATCAGCTCAATTGTTCTTTTGATTTCAGGTGTGGTTCCCAGGTGGCGAAGCATAAATTCACCTATCGTTTTTTGACTCAACCTGTTTTTCGGAACGGCAGTACCAATTGAAGAAATGAATGATGACATATTTGGATGAAGCTACTTAATTATAACTAACTTTTCGCAACAGGTTCTAACCAACTGAATGAAAAAGTCCACATTAATACATTTAAGATTTCCATTTTCTTTTTTCCTGTTACCTGTATTCATGTTTGCAATTGCATGTTTGCCAGAGATCAATTGGAATAGCTTCCTGCTTGTTTTTGTGGTTTTACACTTCATGCTCTATCCTGCCAGCAATGGATACAACAGTTACTTTGATAAAGACGAAGGAAGTATTGGTGGGGTTCGGCAACCACCCAAAGTATCTAGAGAATTACATTCTGTTTCCTGGTTTTTGGATTTATTGGCCATAGCTATAGGCTGGACCGTTTCATGGTATTTTGCCTTAATGTTGTTGGTTTATGGGTTGGTTAGTAAAGCGTATAGCCATCCGGCAATTAGGCTTAAAAAGAGACCAATTCTTGGATGGCTAACTGCCGGAGTCTTTCAAGGTTATTTTACTTTCCTGATGGTTTTCGTGGGAATGGGTTTTCAGGATATGTTATTTGAAACAAATATCCAATGGGCCGCTTTGCTAAGTACTATTCTTCTCTTTGGGTCTTATCCGATGACACAGGTTTACCAACACGAGGAGGATGGTAAACGTGGGGATATTACACTAAGTTTAATTTTAGGGGTTTTGGGGACCTTTCATTTCACGGCTATATGTTTCACTATTTCAGTTGCCATGTTTGTTGGGTTTTTCTGGATCTACTTTTCTGAGGTAGCAGCAATAAGTTTTTTAATGGCACTTACTCCAGTGTTGTTGTTTTTTGGTTGGTGGTACCTAAAAGTGAGAAAGGATTCAGAGTTGGCCAATTTTGATAATACCATGAGGCTAAACCTCTTATCAGCTCTTTGTCTTAACGCCTTTTTTTCCTGGCTTATACTTTACTGAAAGGTTCGCCGTGTGTTTGCTCAATAATTGAGTTGGTGATGTTTTTGAAAAAACGTCCGATAAAAACAGCAAATGAAGAGGATAGTGAAGAACTGAATAGCGCTTTTTGAATAACTCTGCCTTTAGCAAGGTGAAATTGATAGTGTTTTCGCCAGATATTTTGATACTGAGACGTTATTTGATCTTCGTTTATTCCATCAGGATGATAATGATCCAAAATAGCTTTAGATGCCAGTGCAGCTGATCGAATAGCCATGGCCATGCCATTACCCGCCAGTGGAGTGATCATTCCTGCGGAGTCCCCAATCATGATGATACCATTTAGCACAGGTTCCTTTGCCCTGAAAGTGATCTCATTGATGACTTCTGGCTTGTCAAATAGAAATTCAGAATTGTTCCAAATTTCACGAAGATGAGGGTTTCTTAAAACTACTTGCTGTTCAAATTCGGGTAGGTGTTTGTACTTTTTAATTTGATCTCTATGAGCCAAATAACAGATGTTAAACTTATTAGACTCTATTCTACTTACACCACAATACCCACCAACGAAGTTGTGCAAGGCGATGGTGTGGTTATCGAGATTGCTGATGATATGATATTTGACACCTACATAGGGAGACCTGCTCTGAAGGAAATTTCGCTTGAGCTGTTGATCTAACTTGGCGCGTTTTCCATGTGCCGAAATGACAAGATTAGAATAATATTGCTCACCTGAAGTGGTGGAAACTGTCCAGTGATTGTTTTTATCAATGGAAGACACTGTGGTTTTTTCCATCAAGGTTACTCCTAGCGAACGTGCTTTTGTTGCCAGCCAATTATCAAAAGCATATCGACTGAGCCCAAATCCTCCTAAATCTAGTTGTGTTTTGAAAAAGCTTCCACTAACTGAGCTGATCAACAGTTTATCAATGGCAACCGGATCAAGCTCCGAAGGGTAGATGTCGTGTGATTCCAGGAAAGGGATAACTTCATTGGATATGTACTCGCCGCAGACCCGATGGAAAGGATATTGCTTTTTCTCCAGAAGGAGCACGTTGAGTCCTTTTTCTGAAAGCAAAATACTGGCGATTAGCCCTCCTAATCCGCCTCCAACGATAGTAACATCATACATACAAATTCTTTGATGACAATATTATATCATTCGTCTTAAGCGTAGCTTGAGTTTGAGTTTTTTATCATCTCTCCAAAGAACTACTCGCAATTTTTTACCTTCTCGGGACCTAAGTATAGAGATGACATCAGTGAACTTGCTGTTATGTAGATTTTTTCCGTTTATGGACTTTATAACGTCTCCTTGTACAATACCAATCTCTTTTGCTGGAGAGTCATCTAGCACACGAACGACTCGAATACTATCGAGACCTTTTCCGAATACACCAAGTACCATACCACTCATGTTGTATTCAAACTTTTCATTGTATCGATCTCCTTTGGTGACGTATAGAGCATTGCTATTGTAATCAAATGTGGTATTGAAGCGAGACAAAATATCTCCACCCACAGTTCCTTGTCTGGAGCCCCTCTTTATAGCCTTCATATAGCTTCCGGAGATCGGAATGGAAACCAAGGGTTGGTTAAAATTAAAATCTAACACGGAACATCCTCCCATTCTTCCGACATAACCGGGAATCTCTCCTGCTAATCCTTGACCCAGAGCGGTTGGAAGTATTTCTTTGGGCAAGTTGATTTGGTTCATACTATCAACATCCAGTAGCATGGCATGGCTCGCACCAGAGTCTACCATTAAAGTAACGGTATCTACTCTTTCCTTTTGCTGTACACTCATTGTTATGAATGGCTTGGTGTTGATAACCTTCATCGGTATCCTTGTTTGAGACTTTCTTGGTTTGAAAGTGTCAGGAGAATAGAAGGTCAGTAGTTTATTGTCATAATCAATATTGATGGTAAATCGGCTGAATACATCATAACCGATAATCCCATATACTTCTACACCAAGATTCTTATTCAACTCCAAATAGTCCTCTTTCAGTACCAACATGTTTAGTCCCACGCCAGAGATATCCCCAGGTAATGACATTTTAATGTTTGTTGCCACAAAAGCCTCCAATGAATCCATTTCCCCTGGAGCATTAACATTGATCTGTCGGACATAATTTAGTCCTAACAGATCCCCAAAAAGCTTTTCAGTAAGGATGGCAGATTCCGCACCGGTATCGAGAATAAATTGTAGCGTGAGTTTGTCATTAATAGTGACTGGGATGACTATGAGGTTGTTGTATATCTCAAAAGGAACTTCTATTTTCTTGGTTTTTGGAGGCATTACAAAGCCAATCTTACCCTGTCCATGTCCGTCATTTGGCAAAGCAACGGCGCTCACAAACATGGCAAGGTTCAGTAGAAGACAATATAATCCTAGCTTTTTCAACATTTGTTTTAATAACAACACAAGGAATCGTACCCCTATGGTTGGTGCAGAGATTTCTTCCAAACTGATAATCATAGGGACTAGTTCACAGGATTTCCTCTTTAATTAAGTTACAGGAATGCTAGGAGAATACTGAATGATTCGCCAAAAAAGAGAATACCAGGTTTCGGTAATTAGTCGAAAAGTTTGGTGATGTCTTCTTTAGTAAGGCTTTTCACGAAGCTTTCTTCAATAGTGATTAGGTCTTGGGCAAGTTGCAGTTTGTTTTGCTGCAGTTTTAGAATTTTTTCTTCTACGGTATCTCTAGCGATAAACTTGTAGGTAAATACTTTATTCGTTTGACCAATTCGATGGGCTCTATCAACTGCTTGAGCTTCTATGGCAGGGTTCCACCAGGGATCCAAAAGGAATACATAATCTGCTTGGGTCAGGTTCAGTCCGAGTCCTCCTGCTTTTAAGGAAATCAAGAAAACTGTAACCTCATCATTGTTTTGGAATCGTTCTACTTCTGCCTTTCGGTCTTTCACGGAACCATCAAGGTAGGAGTATTTGATTTTCTGATCTTTGAGATACTTCTCAACGATCTTCAGATGCTTCACAAACTGACTGAAAATCAATAGTTTATGATCTTTTCCCAATGCATTGGAGATCATATGGCAGATGTCTTCAAATTTTCCAGAATCTCCATCATACCCCTCATCCACCATGCTCGGGTGATTGGCAATCTGTCGAAGTTTTGTTAAGCCTTGTAGGAGAATCATTTGCGACTTCTGAATTCCATCATGTTCAATGACATCCAAAATCTGATTTCTGTATTGATCGCGTTCTTTATCGTAGTATTCTCTTTGCTTTTCAGATAAGTCACAGTAGCGAACATTCTCTACTTTTTCTGGTAGGTCCTTGGCCACCTGGGTTTTTTCTCGTCTAAGAATAAATGGTTTGATTAACGCATTGAGCTTTCTTGTTCTATTCTCGTCTCTTTTCTTCTCAATCGGAATTTGATACTCTGTTTTGAAGAACTTTTGACTACCTAACAAACCCGGGTTTACAAAAGACATTTGAGACCAGAGGTCCAAAGTGCTATTCTCTATAGGCGTACCAGTAAGAATCAGTTTTCTTCTAGATTTCAACTCGCGTACAGACTTGGAAATGATCGAATCTGGATTTTTAATTGCCTGAGATTCATCCAATATGATGTAGTTGAAATAGAATTGATTCAGAATTTCTGTGTCAATTCTTACAATCCCATAACTGGTAATTACTATGTCGTATCGAGCAAACTTCTCTGGATCCTTATCGCGTCCTGTACCGGTATAGTTAAGAATCTTAAGGTTAGGGGTAAACTTGTTGGCTTCCATTTCCCAGTTATAAATGAGGGAAGTCGGCATAATCAACAAACTAGTTGACCCATTGTCCTTTTCTTTTTCACTCTGCAAGAGAGTTAGTGTTTGAACCGTTTTACCAAGACCCATGTCATCGGCTAGACATCCACCAAAAGCGTATTCATTGAGGAAATGAAGCCAGTTGAACCCAGCTTGTTGGTAAGGTCTAAGATTTCCCTTGAACTTGGCCGGAAGCTCCACATTTTCAATGCTGTCAAAATCCATCAATTTTTCCAGCTTTCTGGTCATTGCTACTTTCGCATTGTTGTTGTCTTTGAGGTCTTTGACCAAAGACACGTGCATCTTATTCAGAGTGAGATTCTCATCTCCTTGATGAGCGAAAGCAAACAGGTCACTATACTCCTCCACCCAACGATCAGGAATTACCGCATACTCTCCGCTTGGAAGTTTAAACTCGCGGTGTTTGTGTAGAATATGCTTCCGAATTTCAGAGAAAGGTATTTCGTAATCACCAAAACGAATGACTGCCTTGATATCAAACCAATCGATACCTTCGGAGATTTCCAGATCGATACTGGTATTTCCAAGGAAATATTTTTTGACGGACTCGTCTTGTTGATTGATTTCAAATCCACGAGATCTTAGCTCGTTGAGATTTTCATTAAGCCAAGAGATGGCATTGGTCTTATTTAGTGTGGATCTCGAACTTTTAAGTTGAAGACCTGTTTTGTTAAGCGTTTCGATGAAATCCTTTTCCTGCGCCGAATCCCTTTTAATTCGGTGGAAAATATACTCATCATTTTGTCTCTCAATAGAAACACTAACCTGTTTGAGTTTGTCCGCTTTGTAGGAATAGGTGCCATATTTGAAGCTTAATTCAAATAGAATTTTGGACATGGATTCCTCGCCATTCTCCGTGTTGTTATTGTCAAACAACGAACCTGTAGTTTGAGCTGCAGTTGCTAATTCTGAGAATGTTAGAACAGGTGTTGGTGTGAGTGCCTCTGACTTGATTTCAAATCCTTTTGCATACACATCAAAGGAAGCAATCAAGGGAGCTACAAATTTCTTGTAATAAGTCTCTTCAACGTTCTTAGGTATTAGGATGAACTTCTTATTGAAGAATGGTTTAATCTTTTTACCATTCACTTCTTTCTCAAAGGTGAACAGTGTATCATTCACCACCAACCACGCTGGTTCTTTGCATAGAAGCAAACTGTTGTTTTGATAGAAGTCTATTTTTTGTCCACCCAATTTTATCGTAGGGAAGTAGTGGGTGTTCTCTTCATTTCTACGGAAGTGGAAAAGAATCGTCGCTTTCTCGTCAGTTATGGAAATTGGTTTCCAGGCAGGCTCTCCATCTTTTCCCATTTCGAAAAGCTGTTTGCCACTCATTAGAGACAGGACTTTGGATCTTCTGCGTTCGAGGTAACGATCTATTTCATCCTGAAGAAGTTTATCACCATTATTTTTATCAAAGACTTTTAAGAAGAACTCTTCCATCTTGAGTTTCTTCTTATGAAAATGGTTGAATACAGCTTTCTGCTGCATTTCGTCCATGGTTTTGATTAACTCATAATCATTTTCGTCCAGGCCAGAGTCAAATTCATCTGCATTTTGGGCAGAGATATTTTGATGGGAATAAGTAAGATTTCCTTTTTCGTTTAGTTGTATTACGAATGACTCAAACAAGAATCCTAAGTACTCGTGTTCGAATAATGAGTAAACAATTTGAAACGGCTGATCTGGTGATACCTTCATAAGTTTTTATGCCGGGCAAATTTCGAAGCTAACAAAAAAGGGGTTAAAAAGCACCACTTTTTTGATAAGAGATTGTCAAGATTTTTCCACAACAAAAGCGTTGTAAACGAAGGAATTATTGTAACTCGTTGAGTGCGATATTTTTGGAAGCACTAATTGCAGGTTGAATAGCAGTGATCAACGTGATGAAAATGATGCACAGTATGGTGTAAAAAACGTCTAGCCATTCAATTTTAACAGGATAAGCATCCATGATAGCGGTTTGCATGCCCATAGTTACTAGTCCAAACTCCTGCTGCAAGAAACTGACCAGAAGGCCTAGTAGCAGACCTGTAAGTGCTCCAGTGAACGCCACAATGCAACCTTCAAACAAAAAGATATTTCTGATGAGCTTTTTATCGGCACCTTGAGCGGTCAGGATGGCCACATCTTTCTTTTTGTCAATGGCTAACATACTTAATGAGAAGAAAATGTTGATGGATGCGATACCAATGATTACAGAAAATGTGAGGAAGACAAAAAACTTTTCATAGGACAAGACTTTGTATAACCCTCCATGAACCTCCTCATTGGTCATCACCACAAATTCATCTCCTAGAGCTGCTTGTATGCTTGTTTTTAATTCATTGATATTGGAACCTTCGCTCAATTGGATTTCCAAACTGCTTCTTCTTCCCTTTTTGTTGAACAGATCTTCTGCGAAATCAATCGGGACAAAAACTAGATTTTCGTCGTATGACTTTTCAATAGCGAAAACACCTGCGGGTAGGATGTTTTTCAATCGATACATTCTATCAGGATTCGTCATTCCCGGCTTGATTTCATCCGGGAAAACCATTTGAATGGTATAGAAATCATTTTTGGGATTGATTGACAGGTCAAATTGTACTCCTCTACCTACTATGGCATAATTAACCCCATCCTCTTTCAATTTCAGATTGCCGAAAGCCAGGTAGTTGTCCAGACGACCTTCTTCAATGAAGTTTTCAGAGATCCCCTTAACCGTCGCAACTCTTTGAGCATTGTTATACTTTATCAGCGCATTGTCTTCTAATACATCAGTGATGAAAGTCACCTCTGAATATTCGGCAATAGCTTGGTTTATATCATCAGTATAGTCAAAACTCTTGCCATGAGCAGGTTTAACTACCAAATTGGAATCCACACTTCCATAAAGTCCACGAAGTAAATCTTCCATCCCGTTGAAGACAGAAAGTACGATCACCAATGCCATAGTGCCGATAGCAACGACCAACATCGATATGATGGATATCACGTTGATGAAGCTCTTTTTCTTCTTGGATAAGAAATATCTCCGTGCTATGAAGTAGGAAAGATTCACTATTCTTCTTCGTCGTTTTCGTCTGCAGGAGGGATGTTGAGACCGTCGATTAATCGGTCCATTTTAGAGGCTTCTTCTTCAGTGTTGTCATGGAAGAACGCTATTTCTGGCACAATTCTGACTTGTTTGCCTATTTTGTTACCCAAATGTCTTCTTACCTCACTCTTTTTCTCATCCAGATTGAAAAACACGTCTTCAGCATCTTTGATGGGAAAGACACTTAGATATACCCTTGCAAGGCTGAGGTCTGGAGACATTTCTACACCGGTTACAGTAACCAGACTGTTCCCAAAATAATGTCTCGGGTCTTTCTGGAAGATCTCCCCTAAGTCTTTTTGGATCTGTCTGCCAAACTTTACTTGTCTCTTACTCTGTGTCATCTTGCAAATATCAGCGATTTTGCATCACCTACCATCAATTTAATTTGTTAATTTCGAACGCTAAAGACCAGAAAACATCTCATTTTGCTCCAGTTTTTCAGAATAAACGATCCATACCGGATCATATTTGTATTCCTAATTCTAGTTACCATACGTGTGGTATGGCTTGTTGTGGGGCTTCCATTGTCCATTCCCGAGTTGAAATGGTTATTAGTTGGTCAGCGATTAGGAGATGGGTTTACCATGTATCGTGACCTGTATGATTACACAGGGCCGGTTGCGGTTTTTTTCTACAAATGGTTGGATATTATTTTTGGCAAAAGCAGATGGGTTCATGTTGTTTTTAGCACTTTGCTGATCACCATTCAGGCCAGTATGCTCAATGGTCTGCTCATAAGAAACAAAGCATATAATGAAAACAACTATCTACCAGCATTTGTCTATGTGATCTGCATGAGCGCTACTATGGACTTTTTTTCATTAAGTCCACAGTTGATTTCGGTTACTTTTATCATTATGGCGCTAAACCATGTCTTCAGAAGGATCGATAATGTGATCACGGATGAGTTGTTTCTTTACAGTGGCATTTATCTGGGACTGGCACTGATGTGCTATTTGCCCTCGGTAATCTTCTTTGTCATTTTCTTATTGAGTTTGATTTTGTTTTCCTCGGCGGTAGCACGTAGAATTCTAATGTTCGTATATGGTGCTTCTGTTGTCTTTATAATTATCTGGGGCTATTACTATTGGTTTGATGCTAGTGCAGATTTATTGTTTGACTTTTTCGTCACTCCGTTTTTGAGAGATAAGGTTTGGTATATTGGTTTCCTTGAGTTGATTAAGATCAGTGCCTTCTTAATTTTAGCATTGCTGTTGGGTATTTCAGTTGTGTTTACTCAAAGAGTCACCAACTTTCAGCAAAAAATGCAGCAAGTTATGCTCTTATTCATTGTTGCTGGTTTTGGAATATTATTTCTGAGCAGTGATTTGATGACAGCAGACTTAGTCTTTTTTGTTCCGTCAATTACCTTTTTCCTGGTGTATTATTTCCTAGGGCTAAAAAGACGGTTTTGGAAAATTTTGTTGCCATATGGGCTTATCATCGGGTTGGTTGCCTATCCCTATTTTTGGATGAATTCTACTGTCATTGATGCATTAATTGTAGCTAATGACAATAGAGGAAATGAGCAGTCAGAGGAAACTTTGATGGGTATTGGTCTGGAGATTAATGACTATCGGAATTATCACTTAGGAGGTCCTTTTTTAGATCCTTTTGTGAGCAATCGTAAAATTGAACAACTCAATTATTTCGATGGGGTTTCTGGCATGTTTTACGGGATTACCACCTCTGAACCTGATCTGATCCATGACGAATTAGGTATTGCTCCGACCATTTTTCAGAGGTTCCCCGAATTTGCTAAAAGCTATGAGCAATCGGGGGCTAATCATTATCAGAAAATCAGCAACTGATTTTATCCACTCTTCTTTGATGTCTTCCGCCTTCAAATTCTGAGTTTAGGAACGTTTCTACAATCGATTCGGCCAATTCGTAAGCAGTCCATCTGGCAGCGAGGCAAATGACATTAGAGTTATTGTGTTGTCGGGTCACTTCAGCTAAATCCGTATCCCAACAAAGTGCGGCTCTAATATTTTGATGCTTGTTAGCCGTAATGGTAACTCCTTGACCGGAACCACAGATTAACACTCCAAAATCATGATTTCCAGATTCAATTGAATCACAAACAGGATGGACAAAATCTGGGTAATCGGCGGAATCCGCAGAGAAAGGACCAAAATCCTTTACTTCATATCCTTTTGATTCCAGGAATTTGACCATTTTTTCTTTGTGGTAATAACCGGCGTGATCGCCTCCAATTGCTATTTTCTTACTCATCGACTTTTTGGAGTTCTGTGGATTGTTCTTTTTTAATGACCCGGGCAGAGATGAAGATACTCACCTGATACAAACCAAATAATGGCATTGCAATCAGTATTTGGCTAAATGGATCTGGCGGAGTTAACATCGCACCTAATATCAGTATCACAATGATTGCATGCTTTCTATAAGTTCTCATGATCTCAGGTGTGATCAATCCTGCCCTGGTCAGAAAATATACAACAATAGGAAGCTGGAATAGGATCCCACAGGCCAAAACCAATGTAATCACTGTGGAGATATAAGAAATGATATCAAACTCATTGAGAATACTTGGGTCCAACTGGTAATTAGCTAGGAAATTCACAGATAGTGGAGTCACAATGAAATACCCAAATACAACACCTATAATGAAGAGTAAGCTCACAAAGAACGTTGCACCTCTTGCTGCATTTCTTTCCTTAGGATAAAGTCCAGGTTTTATGAACCTCCAGATTTCCCAGAATGCATAAGGAAAAGCACAGATTATACCCACCACAAATGATGAAGTGACGTGCATAGAAAACTGACCTGTCATTTTTCTACTCTGTATGATAAAAGGCAATTCATCAATACAAAGAGCTTCAGTATTCAGTATTTCCGAAAGCTGACACAGCCATCTGTATGTCAAGAAATCTATTCGACTTGGGCCGAGCAAAATAGTATGAAATACCAGAGCTTTTGCAAAAAATGCTGCTACGGCAAAGACCATAATGGCCCCTAATGACCTTATCAAATGCCACCTGAGCTCTTCCAGGTGGTCCAGAAAGCTCATTTCTACCTCTTCCTCTATCTGATCTAGGGGCATATATGCTTATGAATATAATTGGAAGTTTGTCATCCACTCATTAATTGCAGATTTCACTTCTTTTAGTTTTGCTTCGTTTTCATGGTTACTCAACACCGCATCAATGAAGTCTACAGTTTCAGCCATGTCTGTTTCTTTCATTCCACGGGTGGTGATGGCCGCAGTACCTACCCTGATACCAGAGGTGATGAACGGGGATTTATCATCAAAAGGTACCATGTTTTTATTGACGGTAATATCCGCCTGGATCAGCGCATTTTCAGCATCCTTACCGGTAATACCTTTAGATCTTAGGTCTAACAACATTAAATGATTGTCTGTTCCCCCGGAAATCAAATCATATCCTTTATCTATGAATGCCTGTGCCATCACTTTCGCATTTTTCTGCACTTGCAGTACATAATTCATGTATTCATCAGAAAGAGCTTCACCAAATGCTACCGCTTTTGCTGCAATGATGTGCTCTAATGGTCCTCCTTGTGTGCCTGGAAAAACTCCTGAATCAAGGATTGAACTCATTTTTCTTACAACTCCTTTTGGAGTAGTGATGCCAAATGGATTGTCATTGTCTTCTCTCACCATGATCAAACCACCTCTTGGTCCTCTCAATGTTTTGTGAGTAGTGGTAGTCACAATATGGCAGTGATCCAATGGATCATTCAATAAACCTCTTGCAATAAGTCCTGATGGGTGAGAGATGTCTGCTAGCAGTACAGCCCCAACTTCATCAGCAATAACTCTGAATCTTTCGTAATCCCAATCTCTAGAATATGCCGAGGCACCACAGATGATCATCTTAGGCTGAACCTTCTTAGCGGTTTCTTCCACCACGTCCATGTTGATCAAGCCAGTTTCTTTTTCAACACCGTAGAAGTTTGCATTATAGTATTTACCTGATAGGTTAACCGGAGAACCATGAGATAAGTGACCTCCATGGGAGAGATCAAATCCCAAAATGCTATCGCCCGGTTGTAGACATGCCAGGAATACGGCTGCATTGGCTTGTGCTCCAGAGTGGGGTTGCACGTTAGCCCAGGTTGCGCCAAACAATTCTTTGATTCGCTCAATCGCTAAAGTCTCAACTTTATCAACCACTTCACATCCACCATAATATCTTTTACCAGGGAGTCCTTCAGCATATTTGTTGGTCAACACGCTACCCGCAGCTTCCATCACCTGTGGAGAGGTGAAGTTCTCCGAAGCAATTAATTCGATTCCCTCGATTTGTCTTTTCTTTTCTGCTTCGATTAACTCAAAGATTTGTTCGTCTCTTTTCATGTCCAATGTAATTGTACCAGCTAAAGTTTGAGCGGGTAGGTGGTTTAGTAATTGAGCGCCAAAATTAACGGAACACTATCATTTTACCAATCTGAATTTTGCTCGTTATTGTTCAGGCAAAAGGTTATTTTAGCTTTTCAACTTTTGAGAAGCGTGAGATGCTAGACGAGCTAAGAAAACAGATAGATGAAATTGACGATGAGTTGATCAAATTGCTCAATCG
>CEPX01197241.1_pt1 | contig 12809 bp, 17 predicted proteins | sample 361361 | NCBI WGS metagenome assembly CEPX01 (sample SAMEA2619974, study PRJEB7988) | marine metagenome | biome: marine biome (ENVO:00000447); feature: mesopelagic zone (ENVO:00000213) & marine oxygen minimum zone (ENVO:01000065); material: "saline water (ENVO:00002010), including plankton... | reverse complement strand
TTCTGATAAAGGTAAACAAGAATTGGATAGTTATATAAATTGGATGGATAAAAAGGGCTATTTAAAAGAATATAAAGAAACTGATAAAAGTTCAACACCATCAGTTACACAAGCAGCATTAGATAATCTCTAATGAAATATATTGAAATTGCAGTAGGGACTCCTCGTAATCGGGGAGTTCTTATCCCCAAAGTTGATTTGGTTAACTATATAACCAATAAAGACCCGTTATATAGGTCAATGTATTTATATGATGAAACTGCAAAGCGATATATTACACAACAAGGTAGTGTTCGTAATTATTTAGGAACTCGTTATATTGATAATATATTAATAGATATAGATAAAAAAGATAATACTGATGAATTTACATTAGATAAAGTCAGAAATTTTTTACATATTTTAGAAGATGAATATAGTATTAATCCACGTAAAGCTACTCAAACTTATTTTAGTGGTAGTGGTTATCATATTTCTATGCCTGAGAGTATATTTCATTTTATTCCATCAATAGATTTACCATTTTTTGTAAAAGAAACAATGAAATTATTATTTGAAGGAATTGATTTTATGATATATATGACATCTGGTATCTATAGAGTTCAACATACTGTAAATAAAAAAACAGGTTTATATAAAATTCCTTTGACATTAAAGGAAGTATATAATAGTACTCCTGATGATATAAAGCATCTTGCTTCAACGCAAAGATTAGATTATGCTTATGCTGAATTATTAGGTGATGGTGAATTAGAAGATAGAGTAATTACAGAAACTCCTAGAATTAAGAGTTTTAAAGCTGTTGTAGAGCCTACTACAGTTGTACCTTGTGTACAAAGAATGTTAGCTGTAGGACCTTCAGAAGGTAGTCGACATGTCACTACTTTAAGAATAGCAAGTCATTTTAGAAGAAATGGAATACCTTCAGAATATACTAAAAATGCATTATTACATTGGAATAACAATTCAATGGAAGAATCTCACATTATTCGTAATGTTGAACATACATATGATAGAGGTTATAAATATTCCTGTAATGATGATATTATGAAGCAATATTGTAGAACTAATTGTATCTATTTTAAACGAAAAGACTATGATGTAGACGTTAAAGATGCAGCAACTTTACAAGAAGAATATATTCAAAGGTTATCAACAGATTTTGTTGGTAGAACCTTGAATATGTCTGCAATGTTAGGGTTAGATGAAAGTATAGATTCTACAATATATCCAGGTGAATTGATGACTATTTTTGGACCTACTGGTAGTAATAAAACTACCTTTGCATCTAATTTAGTTTTAGGTGTAGATATGGCTAAAGATTGTATAAATGCCAATAATCAAATTTCAACATTATTTTTATCTTTAGAATTATCAGCATGGTATATGCATAGAAGACATTTGCAAATTATAGCTGGATTAACGAAAGATGAAGTAAATGAAAATCCTGCTGATATATATGAATGTCATAAAGAACTATTACAACATATTGTAGTACAAACTGTATCACCAACCCTTGACCAAATACAAACTAAAATAAGAGAATTAAATCCTGCAGTAGTAGTAGTGGATTATATTGATTTAGTTGAAACTCCTCCTCATATTAGAGGAGAATATGAACAAATTAAATATATTTCTCATAATTTAAGTAGTATGGCTGTTAATATGGATGTAATTATTATTCAAATTTCTCAAGTAAGTCGAGAATATAGTAGAGCTGATGCATTAGATTTATATGCTGGTAAAGGTTCTGGTGCTATAGAAAATGCAAGTAGAAAGGTAATAGGTTTAACAGGACAAGCCAGTACAGATATTAAAAAAGTTGAATTACTTAAAAATACTGATGGTGAATTATTTGCTATAGATATGCAATGGAGACCTAGTTTCAGATTAAGGAGGATATATGAGTAATTTTGAAATTAACTTTTGGCCCCTTATAATAATAGAAAGCTTTGATAATGCTTTCATGATATTATTATTGGGATTATTTAAAATAGGTTGTGTTATTGAAAAAAGTTCAATAGGCCCAGTTATATGTATAGTATTGGGTATATGGTCTTTAGAATTTAATACAAGCATAACATGGAGAACAGATGACAACACAAAAACGAACATCACGTAGTAATAAGTTATTAAGATTTTTATTACGAGGTGGTACAATAAACGGGCGACAAGCCCTTAGAGACTTTGGAATTTATCGATTATCAGCTGTGATATTTAATTGGCGTAAAAAGGGTTTTAACATAGAAACTCAAATGATTAAACATCAAGGTTTTCAATATGCTAGATATAAATTAATATCTACTCCAAATGTCTAACATGTCAATAAAACGATGCAAGGTGGAGAGGCGTAAGCCTCTCACACCTGTAGAATGGGAAATTAAATTTAATTCTAAATTGAAAAAATTTCATGGGACACATACAAAATCTGTTTTTCATAAATTAATGCGTAAATCATCTAATTTAATTTCAAATCTTAGAAAACGTAGCAAAGAATATGCAGTTAAATGTAATGTAACATTAGATGAAATACGATATATGTTATACAATTGTTATGGTAAAGAATGTAGATATTGTAAACAACTTTTAAAGATTTCTAATATAGCTTGTGACCATAAGCAATCTATATCTAATGGAGGAGATTCTGTAAAGAAAAACCTTCAAATGATATGCCGAAGGTGTAATACTCGAAAAGGGCCTTTATCAAATAAAGAATATTTATTAGTAGTCAATTGGCTAAATAAACAATCAGAGTCTATTCGCATTTATGTAAATAGAAAATTAGCTGGAAAAAATGCTTTTTAATAAACCAATAAAAGAAGTGTAGATAACAAGTATTACAGTTTGACTATTGTCGGAGTTATCTACACTTAATTGGAAAGGAAAAAGAATGAAAATAAAATTAATTAAACCCTTTTATGGGCACAATAATTATAGAAGTCATCATAACCCAATTTCTATTGGTAAAGTTCTTAATTATCAAAATAATCCAAAAAGAGCAAAAAATTTAATTAAACAAGGTATAGCAATTGAATACAAGGAAAAAAATATGATATCAAATAGAATAACAGAAGAAGAAGACTGGAAAGAAGGTATGGAAGCTTTTCGACGTAAATCAGAACATCTAACATTAGAATTAAGTTTAATTGTTGAAGATTTACATAAAAGATTAAGAATTATAGAACTTTCTGAACAATGTAATCATAAAAAAAGGGAGAATAAATGTTAGAAGGATTAAATGTACAATTTAAATCAACTACTGAATTAATAAATTGGTATGACACTAGAATTAAATATTATAAGGATAATTTTAATAAAATTAGGGCATCAGGTATAATGATAACACCAGGATTAATTACAACTTTAGAAACTAGAGTTAGTCAGTTAAAGAGTAGGAAATTATAATGCCTATGCCTATGCAATGCAATCTTTGTGATGGCTATTTCAAAGAATCTAATATAATTGGAGTCTGCAATGATTGCTTAGAAGACGTTAAAGATAATACAATGAATTGTTCACATCCGCATACATATTTAGGATGCTGCACAATTTGTGGAAAGGATAGAGAATATGAGTAAAAAGCATTATATTTTACTTGCAAAAATTATCTCCGAATGCTTATATTCTATAAGGAATATGGATATATTTTTTCTATTTATAGAAAGATTATGTGATGCCTTAAGAAAAGATAATGATAAATTTGATAGCATGATATTTAGAGAAGCATGTATGAAATTTGAACCTAAGGAGAAAGTATGATAACACAAGATGAATGGAGCTGGTTTATTCCTAAATCATTAAATGATGAGAATCGTAATACTTATACAAAAAAAGCATCTGCTAAAGAATTTCGTGAAAAAAATACTTTAAGGCATTGTTTAAAATGTCATAAAGTATGGGAACCAAAAACTTCAGCACATAGGAGTATAATTGGCCCTATCATCTTTTATATTGATTTTCCTAAATATGGAATAAAAAAGAAAAAATGTTATTATTGCCATAAGGAGGAGGAATGAGTCAAGGAAAAAAGATTAGTGTTCAAAAAAGATGGGCAATTAAAGTATTAAGTAATTTGCCTATAAAAAAAATTCGTATAGCCAAATGGTTAAAAATACATAGACAAACTTTATATAGATATGAAAGGAAAATATAATGAAAAATAAGGTTTCAAAAGTACCTAAATTAATATTAGCACAAATAATAGGTACTCTTTTGCAAGGTTATAAAGATTTAGTAGATAACTTGTCTAATAATAAAGAAGTAGAAGATTTTCTTAATAAACAATCTTTGCTACAAACTACCATTAAAGATGCTCGTGATATTTTATCATTATTATCTGAAGAAAAAGACGAAATTAAAGCTATGGAACATGAATGGGACTTCCATCAAGAAACCTATAGTGATATTTATGAAACAAACAATAAAGAATTAAATAATAGTTTATCTATTATGCTAAAAAAATTAGGATTATCTAAGTCTATTAAAGGAGAAAGTTAATCCATGAAAATAAGTAAAGCTTATATAAGAAAAAATAAAAAAGCTTTGGTATCAGGTAGAAGTAAACATCCTGGAAAAGATTGGATTGAACCTATCTATCAAGGAGATATTACAATTGATAGAAAAGAATATCATGTAGATGCTTGGCCTGCTACTAATAAATGGGGTGTAACTGATTTATATGTAGAAATTTCTAAAAAAAATCCAGTATTAACTGATGAGGAATTTTATTTATGATAAATTACTGTACATATTGCGAAAAAGAAACTAATGATACAATAGAAATATGTATAAAATGCATAGAAACGCTATTAACATCAGTTTCTAGCTTAGAACAACGTATAGGCGAACTAGAGTGCCAAATAAAGACTAAACAGTCTTTAAAGCCTATTTTTAAGCCTAAAAACCCTATGTTAGAAAAAATCTTTCAACAATGTGATAGTGCAACTAAACGAATGCTAGATATTGGAAGACGAGTCCAAGAATATAAAAAACCGGATACTATTTCCGAAGAAAAGTAAAGTAAAAGAGCTGTTTTCTTGCGATATATGTGGGAAGACAGCCCTTGCTTACTCATATGAAAAATTACCATTTTCATGGTTTTGGATAAGAGATATAGATGTGACAATACAAAAAGCTTGTAAAACATGTATATATAAGAGTAGATTTGGTAATAAAAATTATAAACAAAAAATGAAAGAAAGCATTTTAGATGACAAAACAGAAAAATAAATTAGGTAAACTTAATAATAAAGAATTAGCTAGAATTGTAGCTTCTGCTATAGAAATGATAGAATATTTTCATCATGAGTTATTAACATTAACAACATTATTGAATTTACTAATAGAATTTAATGGCAAAGAAGAAGAATTTAAAGAATTTGCTAATAAACGTATGAAAGAAAATGCAGGAGATAATGATGACATATCAAGAAATGAAAATTCTGATAGAAGAAACACTAAATGATGTAATTAAAGTCCGTGATGAAGGGCAAAAGGAATATGCTCGAACATCTGACAATGTTTTTGCTAATTTTGAACGTGTGGCAAATCATGTAGGAATAACAAGAGAACAAGCCTTATTAACATATCTAATGAAACATATTGATGGTATTACAGCTTATGTAAATGGGCATGAAAGTCAACGAGAGAATATATATGGCCGTATAATAGATTCCATAGTCTATCTCCTACTCTTTAGGGGTATGTGTCATCAAAATTCACAACCTGAGGTTACATATCGGTATGATGAAATTAGTGAATGAACCTCCTAGGGATTTTGTAAAATGTGAAAGATGTGGCGAGCTTATTGGCGAACATGCTCCATCTATAGAAGTATCATACGGTTTTTGTGGGGACGATAGTCATTTTTGGATAGAAGAATCGATTGTCGTCCACCACGATTGTGTAGACCAGGATATTGTACAAATCTTATTACAACGAATGGAACAGAATTAGTCCCTATTTTCCCTTATCAAGTAATTTATGAACCTTTTTTAAATATGTTTTAGAAAGCCCTCCCTTAAAAACTGTTTCTGGAAATCCATAACGTGCTAATCTATTAACAGCTTCGCTTTCAATAACGCTATTAGGAACCCGAAACTCTAAAACTGTAGGATTAGATGCAGAAACATACTTTCCAGAAGATGACTCTTGCATTAATTTGGCATAATGTTTAGCTAATGCTTTATCTGTAGTAGTATGTAAAGCTTTATTGGCGGGTTTATTGAATCTTCTATTTAATCCTCCCATATAATCACCTACATACTTCCCCTCTTTAACCATTTTTTTTCTAAACCATTCAGGGACACCTCTAAAAAGAGTTGTAAATCCTTTAGCAGCAGTTTGAGGGCCACTACCAGCAGCCCCCATTGCCAAACTTAATAAATCATCTTCATATGGTAGAGGTTTATCCGTACGACTTATAGTCGAAGGAATATAACTGTCCTTCCAATGCTGAGGGAAGCTTAATACATTATTAGCAAGTAAAGCACTTATTCTATCTCCATACTTACTAACTGTTTTAGTAGAACTTGGTACTGCAAATTCATTAGCTGTAATGCCATCAATTTTATTACTCATCTTTTATAACTCCCTGGAAATAATTGCTTTTCATATTTCTCTTCTTTTATAGCTTTTGCTTCACGCTGTAATTGTCCTAATGGGAATCCAGTAGTTTTTTCCATTAATCTCATGGGATTTTCTATTAAATTGTTAGGCCCTATAATATCCTTAGCCATTCTACCAAAAGGAAACATAGTCCATACTCCATATTCAGCTACTTTACTCCAATCATCATCTACTAAAGCTCTTATAGACTGAGGTAATAACCGTAGAATAGGTGGTGATATCATTTGTAAAGGTGCTATTTCAGTTGGATATGCACCAAAAAATGCTCGATTACGTTCTTTTTCATCTCCAAATATCCATTCAGCTGTATCTTGTAGCCAATTCCAAGGAGCTGGTAAAGTTTGCTCAAAGATAGAATAGAAAAATAAATTAGCTAATGCTAGTACAGTCATATCTATTTGAGCTGTTCTTACAAATTTTTTATAACTATCAGTACCAGGCTGTAACCCATAAACTCTTGCTTCTTTGGCAACTTCATTTCTAAATCGCACTGCATTCCAACTCCAAAGCTGAAATCTAGACATTACCTTACCTAAAGCTGTGCGTGCAAAGGCAGGTCTATATGTAGCACTATATAAGAATTGAGTTGCTTGTACACCTTTTTTTGCTAATTCTACTATAAATGGATGGCCGTGATGAGGAAAAGCTCCTCCAAATTTTTCCCAAGCATGTAAATAATGAGCCATAAATGCATCTCTACGTAATGCTCTTTCAGGAACACTCATAAATTTAGCAGCAAATTCCATTACTTTTTTAGGAATATTACTTTTAATAGCTATATCTCTGACACTCTCTTCACTTAATTCAGGGTCTCTACCCATTTTTCGTGCTATTTTACTAATAAATTCTTTATTTTTAACTGTTTGATATTCCTGGTGTAATCCAAAATCATGTATCATAAAGTCTGGAAATACTCCTTGACTTACTACAAAGGCATCTACATCTTCTTTAGATTTCCATTCAGGATTAATTTTAGATAAAAATTTCCAATTACGAGCATTTCTGAAGTTTTTCCAACCTGCTGATTGTATTGTATGAGCAGTACCACCAAAGATATTATTAACTATACTTTTAGGATGAGCCAATAAAGATGCCATTTCGAATTGTGCTTCTAGATTAGATAAATGTCTAATGGTACTAATATCAATTCCTTGCATATTTTCAGGTAAGGATTTATCAGTTAAACCTACAGCTCGTAACATTTTATTTACTTTATCTTGTACTCTATTATCAGCCCACCAACCATATGGAGTACCTTTAATTTTCATATCAGGATTATCGTATACATGTTTAGGTATATTAGCAGCATTACCAATTGCATCTTGAATAAATAATTTAGCATATTGTTGCCATGCTTTAGTTTGGTCTTTACCCCATTTTCGATACATATCTTTACCCATTTGGTCAACTGACCTATTTGTTATGATTTGAATCAATTGTTTAAAATATGATTTAACCATACTTCTAGTATATGCATCAACTGCAGCATTATCTAAAGTAAAACCTTCCATATGAGAACTTCTAGTAAGCATATTACCAGTCTTTTCATTAGGATTAAAGTCTTTTATTGTTTGAGCAGCTCTTTCTTTATTTTTAGAAATATCTCGAACTACTTGCTCTACTACATTCCATTCTTCTAATTCTTCCAAAGGCCATTCACCGTCAACTGCTCTATATTTATAAGCTAATCTAGTTAATGCTTTATTACGTTGTTCGGTAGTCATTTCTGTACCAGGAGTTTCCATAATTCTTTTTAACTCTGCTTTTTTAGCTTTCATTGCTGTTTTACGATTAAACATCATTTGTGGCCAATATTGGTCAAAACTAATTTTACCTATTTTACCCGTTGTATCACTTAAATATTGAGCCTTAATTTTAGGGTCTTTTATCATATTATACATAATAGAACGTGCTACTTTACGCATACCTTCTATACCTATATCTTTCCAAAATTGTTTATCAACTTTTCCATCTCGCCATTTTGTTTCTACATAATCAGTAAATTTATCAATATCAATTATAGGTTGTTCTTTTTTATCTCTATTAAGATATGTAACAATCATTCCATTTTTTTCCAACCAATCCGGGTCTCCTTTAATAAATGAATGGAACTCTTCAAAATATTCAGTATATCTTTCATTGATAATTTTAACTAACTCTTCACCAGTAACAGTTTGTCTTTTATTTTCTAAATTAATAATATATTCTTTAGTTTTTAAGGTTTTCCAATCATGAGCTTTTTCAGTATCTGTTCGTAATTTAAAATATTTTTTAGCATTATCTCTATCGCCTTGTCCATGTAAATGTCTACCATAACGGTCATTTCTATGGGCTACAGCTATAGTTCTTAATGATTCTCCATCAGCTAATTCACCCAAAAATAACATTCTTTCATTAGCATCTTTAATAAATGAATCTTCAATATTAACTGATTCATCTAACAAACCACCTATTACATTTTGTATACGACCTAAATAATGAGTTGGAACATAAGTCGTCCCCATTTTTGCTTTACCACTAGCATCTATATATAAACCTCTCTTTTTTAACATCAATAGTTGGTCACGCATCAATTCTTCATTAACAGCTTTAGGGAAAAGCCAATGATGTCGTCTAGATAATTTGGTAGGACCTTTAGTATCAAATATACGTTGCCATATTGACCCATTTTTAATTTCTTGGAAATAGTTTCTTAAAGTAATAAAATCAGCTTTATGCATAGCATTAATATCCTTATTTAATAAACCTCGAGTAATACCATTTAATTTAGTTTTAACATAACCTCCTTGACCTTGTAATAAAACAGCCAATTCAGATATTATTGATTTATATTCAGGGTCTAATGCACCTTGTTTTAAACCTTCAAATCCTGTTGGAGCAAAAGTAGAACTAATTTCATTATTAGCTACAGATTCTTCCTTAACAGGTAAATTAACTGCCATAGCTTCTTTATCGGTAATATCATTCTCTGCTTTAATAACACTATCTACTGTTTCTTTAGATGGTTTTTTCCAAGTTTTACCCATAACTTCATTAAAAGCTCCTACATGTTCACTTAAATGTTTTTCATTAGTAGAGGCACTTAAAAATCCTAACTTAGACATAGAAGTTTTAGCAGCATCCATGCGTAAATTATGTACAATATCTAAAGCTACTTTAGAATTTATGGGATTCTCATTAATAAACTTTTCTATTTTAGACAAATCACCTTGTCGTAGAGAACCAAGCATTAGATGGTCAAATAAACGTTCTCCAGCAGGGGTTAATTGTTTTTTAAACGCAGCTATAGAATTATCAATTTCTATCTGGTCTAATGTTGCAGTAGACCTACCTGCAATATCTTTATTAAGTTTTGATACAATAGCTTTACTAGCAGGGTCATCTTTAAATTGTTCTACCATAATTTTCTTTACCTCTGCTATAAATTCATTACCCTCTAAACCTTCATCTTGTAATACTTTGATATTTTCATCTATAGATTGTCGTTCTTTTCTTTTTAACCAAGAAACATCCTTTAATGCTTCAACATTTTTAAAGATATGGTCAACTTGTTTATTAATAGATATACCTGGTTGCAATAAAAAGCCATCTTTAGTTACATCCCGCAAGGCATCTGTAACTAGTTTTACTGAAATCATATCAGTTATATCATTAATAAGAAAATCTTCTGCAACAGTAGTCATTTCACGTAACATTTCGCGTCTTATTTGTGGGTCATTTTCAGCACGTTTTGTTCTATGTGTTAATTGCTCATATGGTGTACCTTTAATAATCTTTGTAAATGTAGGATAATCAATCACTGAATTTTCAATACCCTCTTTAGTGAATAACTTATTATCAAATACTTTTTTCGCATAAGGATTATTAGATACAGATAAACTAGTTCTGCCTAATATTCTCTTAACTGATTCTTTATCTTTTAAAGCTGCATTAAAATTAGTATATAAATTATTTAATTCTGCTTCATTGATACGTCCAAAAACAGGGTCACTCCAGTCAAGGCCACCTAATTCTACTCCAATTTTACCTAAAAAAGAATTAACCATTTCTGGATTTTGAGCAATACTATATGCTGATTGTCCTAATTCTTGAATCTCATGCATATTATACTGACGACCTTCGCCCCAATTCTTACCCCAATAAGCTTGATTTATATTAGAAAAATGTTTATATAAACCACCTTTTAATTTATTTCCTTTAATTTGAGAATTAATGGCTTTTTGTACATTACTACTAGGTTTTTTTAGTTTACCATTTGCTGTTACTTCATATACTTTACCCAATTTAAAATAAGCATTCCAAAGTTCCGTAAACCATGCATCTCTGCCCTTTAAACCTAATTCGTCTAATGGGTCAGATGCTAATCCTATCATAGCTCTTTTTATATTAGATTGATTTTGCCGTGCATTTGTAGATGTTTTAGCTTCAATAGTTACCTGTACTCGTGGATGATAATAGATAGGTTTACCAAATTTATCTTTTTTATTACCTTTTATAGAAACATTTGTTTCAAATGTATCTGTTTTATTATCTGTTGCCATGATTGCATTATAAGTAGAAGCCATAATTTGTGTACTAGAAGTAGCTGGTCCTAATTGATTACGTCCATCTACTGCCGCTTCAGATATTCTAATTCTTTCACCTATAGAATATTGATAAGCTTTTGAATTGAGCTTATTTTTTATTGCTTTTTCTATAGCAGGGTCTCCTCCACCAAATTGTTTAGTTAAAAATTGACGATAAGGTTGACCTGCATGAATTTCTCCTTCAGGTACTGTAGCTTCTTTATTATCTCCGACTAATTTACGACCAGTCTTAACAAGCTTTTTTCCTTTCTTCTTAACTTCATCAAAATAAAATTCTTCTTTATTAGACCGATACATATCTTTCCAAGATTCTTTCATTCCACCTTCACCACCAAAGAATACAAATGATTTATCTCCGTCTAAATCAGCACCACCTTCTGCTCTCATAGCACGACCATGTAATAAAATACCATGACCTTTACGTCCAGTAAACCCTCTAAAGTGTAATACTTGAGCTCCTGACATAGAATCCATAGGTGCACGAACAGTTACAGCATTAAAAATATCCTCTATTTTATCTTTAGTTTTTCCTTTAAACTGACCAGCAGAATACATATCCCATAATTCTCCAAGAGTTTTAGTCTTTAATCCGAGAATACCTGTATTAATTTTTCTAGTTTTAAAATCATTATCTAAAAAGAAGATTTCGTCAGCAAAAACATCTTTACCTAAAATATTCGCTATTTTCTTATTACCTACTTCATCTAATTTGGGTAACCATTTATTAACTTTATCTAAATCAGTACGCATTGCTTTATCATAAGGACGCATTACTGAAGATAATGAATTTGCCATTTTTGGTCGAGTAGCAGATTGAACAATATAGTTTTTAACAGCTGTTAATCTAAAATCTCGTACATATTTATGTAATAATGTAGCTAAAGCATTGGCATCTTTTCCTCTACCACGTTCAGCTTGAGCCCAACGCAATGCAACTCTTATATGTTTATTAGTAGCATCAGTATCTTCTTGCCATTTTTGTAATGCAGAATTAAATTGCTCTTTAGTTAATTTTCTATCAGCATATTCTGCTTTTAATAATTCTATACTATTTTTTAAAATAGATTGATAAGCGGCTGCAGAAACTTCTTCAGAAAAATCTGCTTTTAATAATTTAATAGTTTCTGCTATACCTAATTTATCTAAATTCTTTATTATTTGATTAGCTTCAGAACGTAATTCTTTATTAGAAATACCTTTTTCTCTTGCAGTAAGGTAATTTTCTACTCTTTCATTAGATATATCTTCTCCTCTAAAGCGTTCTCCAATAATACTAGCATACATATCATTAATAACGGCACCATCAATTTCTTTCCAAGATAATGGCATTAATGAAGTAAATAATTGTTTAGGTATAGCTTGGTCTTCCATCATATGTGAAGATTGTTTAACAGAAAAATTACCTTTTACTTCTTCTGGTTTAAGCAAATACTCACCATGATTTAATTGGTTTGTAATTACTGTATCATCTGCAGTAAGTTGAGGAACATCTCTCTTGAAAACTCTATTATATATAACATTATCTGCAGTAATTTCATACTGCAATTTCCTTCTAGTGCCTTCTTGTTTAACAGCAGATTCATGCATTATCATATG
>CEPX01001135.1_pt1 | contig 12811 bp, 24 predicted proteins | sample 361361 | NCBI WGS metagenome assembly CEPX01 (sample SAMEA2619974, study PRJEB7988) | marine metagenome | biome: marine biome (ENVO:00000447); feature: mesopelagic zone (ENVO:00000213) & marine oxygen minimum zone (ENVO:01000065); material: "saline water (ENVO:00002010), including plankton... | reverse complement strand
GCGGTATGCTACAGCAGCGGAGGCCTCAGATGCCTACGTAGCATTGAGCAGCGGTGACAATAGCTCCCCCTATCAATTCGCTTATAAGCTAGGTAACACTGCTGTTGCGGCGAGTCGGGTAGAGTTCCCGATCACTGCTAGGTATATGACCATTCACTTCAAGAGTTCTCATAGTATCTCTGAGTTCATCCCCGGGATATACGTAGCTGCGGTCAACTTCTATGGCAGTAGGTTCTATGCCTCTGAGGGAGTAGAGCTATGGAATGACAAGACTGGTAGCGGGTGGAAGCTAACAGGTACTGGCATCACGCTAGTCAATACAGCCCTCACTGTTACGGGCGGGCTAGGCACTACCCATATTGAAGATGGAGCTATCACTACAGACAAGATAAAAGCTGGGACTATTGAGGCGGGCGATATAGGTGCAAACCAAATCACCGCAAACGAAATAGCTATTGGAACTATCACCGGGGACGAAATTGCAGGGACTACTATCACCGGGGCTAACATTACCACAGGGACTATCACCGCAACGCAGATAACAGGCTCTACTCTTTCGGCTATCTATGCTGATATGGGAACGCTTACAGCGGGCGAGATAAAAGTCGGGCCTGACTCAGACAACTACACCCAGATCAATGCTACTCGTACCGTGTTTGCTAATGATGACTCGTTAGGTACTGCTGTTAGATGGACTAACACTACCTTGAGTAAGTCCGTTGATCTGTTTGCTCTTACTAATCCCTCTGGGGCTGCAGCCCCTGCTCTTATCTTACAGACTGATGGAGATGAGAACAATACAGACCTTTCTGTGTGGTCTCCTAGAGTTTCTCCTAGCAGTGTTGATTACTATACCAACATAGGCTACTACGATAATGGCTCTGCCCAGCAAGGCTATTTGGCCTGGCATGGTAACAGTAATGAGTTTGGAATACGCTGGCAGTCGGCCACAAGCGATATCCGTATCCAATATCCTAACTGGAGCACAGTGGTAGCGGCCTTTGAGAACACCAACGGGATTTCTATTCATAATGGGGGATACCGAATTGTTACTACCACGGTTATTGACTCTAATAGGCTCTTCTGGCCCCTTGATTCTGCTACACCGGGCGGGAGTGATGGGGCTTTTGCAATAGACACGGGGAACGACCGGATCGGCATTAACGTAGGCGGCACATGGAAGTGGGTTACAGTAGCATAGGAGGCAAGGATGAACAGGACTATCACGATCTTAGTAGACGAGGGGGGTGGGGCCGGCATCTTCTTGGGCGGGATAGAGGAGGATAAGAATGGCTGGGGGCTAGTGGTCAGCGCCCTCGGGCAAATGCAGCTCTTTGCTCAAGAGAAGATGATACGCCTCAATATCGAGGCGCAATCTCCGGCGCCGGATGGCGGAGGCCAATCAGAAGAGGAAGGGAAATGCCCCCAGATACCAACGGATGGCCCAAGTACGCCGAAGTCATCTGGGAAGAAGTAGGGAAGTGTTTTGATGCTATCGGTGAGTTAGGTGAGAAGACCGATGGCCGATTTGAGAAGGTGATTGACCAACAGACTGAAACCCAGGTTGCAGTAGGAAAGTTGCAGATCCAAGCCGGTGTCTGGGGAGCTATTGCTGGCCTAGTTCCTTCTGTGGGCGTTCTCGTCTTTTTGGCTCTCAAGGGGGTATTTAGTTAAGGAGGTACCATGGGGAGTTTGTATGGATTAGAAAAGTCTCTGTGTGTCTTCTAGGATGGTGTCTAGTAGGGCTAGGGTTGTTTGCCATAGCCCTGCTCTATTAGAGTCTAGGTGAGCAAGAAATCTCTTGTAGGTCTCCCTTTTGCGATGGCAATAAGGCCCAGGGGTTGAGTAGATAAGGTGGCATATCTGCATGGCCTTCTTCCCAGTTACCCTGATCCTGAAGTGTGGAGTGTTTGAGCCCTTATTGTAGGTTTCGTGCATGTTTAGAAAGATCCCAATGCTTGCTAAGAAATCAACTAAGCTCTGCACAAAGTCTTTGCTTCCCGATACAAAGGCAACTACCAACTTGTACCTCTTGGGAGTTCGGCCAAGGTGCCATTTGTAGGGGATCATCATTATTGCCCCGTCTCCATCAATGGCGCCCCGCAGAAAACTTGGTGCATACTCTCTAGGGAGCCCGGGAGGCCATTCCCAGTTCAGGCTTTTGCCAGAAGTAATGCCTTGCTCTCGTAATCTAGAGGCGATGGTGTTTGAACTGATGGTACACATATAAGTAGTTTTGTCAGGTGCCCGTCGACATTCTACAATCTTGTGCTGTCCTCCTGAGAGGGCGTTCCAGAAAATCTTGACTAACTCTATGTCGTCGTTTGTGAGATTGATAGACCAGTGCCTTTTGCGAGGCATCTTGTATACAGTCCCGTCTGCTCCTATAAGCCCAAGCAGATATGCCATTTCATGCGACCAGTGATTGAAGTAGTCATCATGGGTAGCAAAACGCATTGGGCCCCCACGACGACATGGAATATTGTGCCTCTTGAGCCAGTTCCTAATCGTTGTAGCGTCAACTTTACAGATACTAGCCATCTTAGTAGAACTTAACTTCTCTTCTTGGTATTTCTGTTGCAGCCATGCTTGATCACGATAGAGTAACATAATGTCTCTCCTTTTGATATTCATGTAGTATAGTGGAGGAAGCAAAAAATGTCTAGTCTCATGTCTTTGCACATCAACGCCATCCGGGATCATGATAGGATGGTAGAGTTCATTCGTGCTGCCAAGCCTAAGTGGGTGAAGACACTCGATCACAATAGGGGCTTTGTTCAAGATGGGCAATCTGCGTCTCCCAATACCAAATGGCTAGGGAGAATGTGGCTTTCGGGTGATGACCAGAACCGTGTTATCAATATGCAGGAAGCAGGCGCTGACTGGTTCCTGCACAGACTAGAGCAGCTAGAGACATGGCCTCTGGTAGATACTTGGGAGACACTTAACGAGACTGGGCCGCATCCTACACATGAGTACATGAAGTTCGAGCTTAGGCTAGCTGAGCTCCTGCATAGTCATGGTAAGAAGATAGCTACCCAAGGGTGTAGTGTAGGTACATGGGCTGGCAAAAAGGACGATCCCATGTATGACTGGCAGAGTGAGTGGGTACGGAGTGTCTTACGAGTATCGGACTACATCATTCTCCATGAATACGGTGCACCTGCTATGGATGACCCTCGAGATGCAGAGGGGTGGCTTTGCTTCCGGTATCGGAGAGTATGGGATGAACTCCCTGATGACTGTAAGAAACCTCTCTTGATATCTGAGTGTGGTATAGATTCTGGTGCTTCTCACTGGAATCCCGGTGCCCAAGGTGGGTGGCAATCGTTTACCACGATAGAGGACTATCTACGCCAGCTAGCGTGGTATGAGGACGGGTGTAAGGCTGATGGGTACATCGAGGCCTTGTTTCCCTTCTGCTTCGGGACTGCTGATCCTACATGGGACACCTACGATCTCTGGGAGCCGGAGTATGCACGAGAGGCGTTTAAGCAGTACATCATTGCTCAGCATGGAGTAGCGCCCGGGAACTTTGAGTCCAATTTGTCAAATCACGCCCAAACGGTTATAATACCGTACAATAGTTCTACTTATTTCCGTAGAGTAGCTGCAGAAAGGGGGTGGCAGGAGGCTCTTAGTGACGAGTTTGACTACGGAGACGGGGTTAAGGCCCAGGTGTTCATTACTAAGGAAGGGGGTATGTACGTGCAAAAGATCATCTATGCTCCGATAGATCAATGGGCGCGGTACAAAGTTATCACAAGGAGAAACTGATGAGCTCTCTTTGCGACAAGTGTACTGCAACTGTCGAGATCACCCGGCTAGAGACGGAACTGGACAAAATGAGGGTGCAGTACGAGGCAGTGCTAACCGATAATCTCAAGCTAGAAGACGAGCGTTCTGACTCGGATAACGCAGCCGGGTATTGGGCTGACCGGGCACGCAAATTGGCAGGGCAGAAAGATGGGAGAAACTAATGGAACTTCTTTCTTGGATATACCCGATGATAGGTATGGCCTCGGCCGATCTGTTGGAGGCTTGCCAAACAGACTTGGGTGCGAATGTAGCAAGATGCGCTCAACTAAATGCAGTGATAGAAGTCCTGCAAACAGATGCTGTTGTATTAGTAGGGGAGCTGGACGAACTGGCAAGAAAGTCTGCCCTATCAGAGAAGAGGCTCAAGTGCGTAGATACTATCCCCTACTGGGTATTCATCGAGGAGGCTGCAATTCGGGAGGGGGTGGATCCATTCATAGTTGCGGGGCTAATAGTCCCAGAGAGTGCCAATGATCCTATAGCGATTGGTGACGATGGCAATGCTCGAGGCCTGGGGCAGATCTGGGAGGCTACCTGGGGAGAGCTGTCGGATGAGGACTGGTGGGAGGCATATAACCCACGGAAGAATATCAATGCGATAGCTAAGTTCTTGAAGAAGTACTCGGCTTGGATAGAGAGTTCATACGGGCTAGGAGATATCAGGTGGACTCTCGCGTGTTGGAATTGGGGCTCCGGGATGGTGAAGGGACATTTGGATAACGGCAGGCCATGGGATACTGTGCCCGCAAACGTACAGAGAAACGCGGCCAAGTATCTACATGCCACCAACGCTTACCGGACAATATGTGAATGAGATGGACACAATTATACTTTATGTCCAAAAAGTATAATTGGATGGACATGAATGATAGTTAAGTATAGAAGGAGGCAAGGATGGATTTCAACATGGCAATTGGAGGGATAGCTCTAGTAGGTGTCATTACGGGGCTGATAGAACTGGCTAAGAGGTTAGGTCTGGACAAGAAGTACGCGCCCTATCTCAACGGTATTCTGTCGCTGGGCGCGTTCCTCCTTGTCCAGTATGTGGAGACTACTCCGTCGGCCCTGGAGCTTGCGGTGGTTGCGCTTCAGGCTCTTGTGGTGTTTCTGGCTGCTTCTGGCCTGTATCACGAGGTGTCCCACGGCTCACGGTCGAGAGCAGAGCCCACATAGTCTCCCTGGTTGCGGGGTTAAAGGCCTTGAAGTTTAGGGCCCTTAACGCGTCTTTTACCTGCTGTTCATCGTTATAGTCTAGCTCGGAGACTGCCTCGTTCCAAAACACCTTCCATGCTGTAGCTGAGCTCACTGCGGCCTCGGCTGCATTCGCTTCAGCTAGATCATCAGGTGATGCTTCCTGGGCATGCTCCTCGAGCTTGGTTACGTCTGTTGGTGTACCACCTAACTGCTCCCAGAAGGTGTCCCAGCCCTGCCAGTCGAACTCGGCGGGGATCCCTACCAGTGAACCCTTCGGGGAGAATAAGTCCATCTGGATATGAGGTTTCTCGCGCAGTCTTGTAGTACCATCGCTTGACGTGATGGTACGTGATAGAATCCAAACCGCATCGAGTAGTTGATGCCAAGGAGAGAGTGCTTTGGCTGTACGCCCGAGCACTTTCTGCTTCTTCCCCTTTCCATAGTCCTTCCACTTGTTTCCTATCTCTGTGGTGGCAAGGACACTTACCCCACCCCAACGGGCAGCTAGTATTAGCTCGCCTATTACTGCCTTTAGCAGGCTCCACCACCGGGGATCAGGCGGGCGCCAGTTGAACCTGATATAGCTGTCAAACTCTGTTAGGTTCATGGACTCTGTGAGGAGCATGGCGTTCTGTTTATTTCCCAAGATACGCTGGAGCTGGCGCTGAAACAGAACAACATTGTCCAGTATCCAAACGTCTACTCTGCTCTCTCGTAATTGTTCATAGAACTCTACTAACTTGATAGGCTCATCCCACCAATCCTTCTCGTAGGGCCAGAATCCAAAGTGGTATTTGAGATTGGGCGGATCATCCTTTTCAGCCCAATACATCCAGCATCTGCCTTCCATATCGGTTACGACTTTCCTCAGCTCCTGCTCAGGCTGGCTGAAAGAAAGGGCAGTCAGTGTCTTTCCCGCACCTGGTTCCCCGCTCAGGAGTATCCCTATCGGGTGTTTCATGGCATTCCTCCTCTACTGCGATTGTAGTCACTACGTCGGTTAGAATTGAGGCGAGGCAGTCCTTACATAGCTCTTCTCCCCCGACGGTACTCCACTGTGCTTCATTCACCACCACATGAACCCATATCCTTTTGTCCTTGTAGGGTATCCTGATATTGTGCTGAACAGGGGGGTCAGACGCACCCAGGTCTACTCTACACTCATCGCATAGCGTGGTTTTCACTTCGTCCTCTCTTTCCCAAACTCTCCACTTGAGCAGCTTACGCTGCATCCCATTCCCAAAGGTGCTGGTAGCAACACAGGGTACCTCCTGTATCCTGCCAAGATTGCCAGAATATGTGAGATCTACAGACCACCCCTCACGGCACCGTGCCACCTGGATGTCCTTTGTGCCCTCGCGGCTCGGTGTATAGTGAAAACTCCTGTCTATCCATAGTTCCCCGGCGTCGTCTCTTGCTAAGGCTTTTGCATTACACCATCCCTTCTCGCCAGGCTTCATGTTCTGTATGAAAACCTTACCTTTCTTCCAAAACTTTCTCACTCCATCTTTCTCCAGTATGACCGTTGTGGGGACACAGAATCTTGCCATATCATTGCTCTTTCCTAGAAATATAGCCATCCACTACTTCCTTGAAGTGCCCTGACGCAAGGTTCAGAATGTGCTTAGCAAAGCAATTCTTACACAAGTCCATATCGCCCTTGGTTTTATGTCCAGTGACTTCAATCTTCAATGTAGCCTGATCCCCATTTGACAGCTGTATGTCCTTGTAATGGAACTTCCCTTGATTTTCCCCAAGCTCTTCGCCGCAATCGTCACAATGACGCTTTATCATTCTGTCTCCTTTCGGGCTGCGAAATGGCGCCTTACTATCTGTCTCAGCAGGATGTTCGTACACTCATTGCAAACGTCTGTTTCGCTTTCATCCTGGGCTACTAAGCTAATGATCTCATACAGCGCAACGTAGAGAGCATAGGTCACTCCTTTCCAATCTACTAGATACTTTCTATCGGGGTAGTGAGAGCCTTGTTTCATTAAGTTGCCACATACATCACACTTCACTTGTTCCATTGCTTGCCACCTCTCCGGCGCCGGATAACTTCTCGAGGGCAGATAGCAGTACCATTCGTAAGCAAGGCTGGCATAGATCAGGTAACGCTGCTTTCTCGTCCACAAACTCTATGTGTAAAGACACTGTGATCGCCCGGTTGTTTCCTACGTATGACTGGAGCTTGGCACTCCGAGGCTGCTTGGTGTAGTCCATCTTCTCGTCGCAGTTATCACAGATCGTTAGCTGCATTTTTCTCCTCCAAGGCCGCTAGCCCCGCTTGTCCCAAACGAGCCATGATACTATCCATGAGGCTTGGCCTGTCTATCCTGGTTAGGAATGCCAACACTCGTTTCCCCGCATGGTCTTCGAGTGCTTGGATCTCCTCTTCAGTTAGATTGAGACATACTTGAATGCTCATCTCTTTCCTTTCTAGGATTCGGGAGAGGAGCCTGGAGGACTCCTCTCCCCCTTACAACTACCAGCGACTTGTACAGCGTATGTCCGCTTCTGCACAGGTCTCCGCTGACTACGGAGATACGGACAGGTTTCGGTATCTTCCTGATACCACGCCCCCTGTGCGGCGCTAGGGCAACTGGCAGGAATCGAACCTGCACGACAGCCTACTCTGTCTCAAGGCTAGCCCCCTCAGCGTAGTTATCTCTGAAGTCTAGGCCAGTGCTATCTTGGCCCGCTAAGACCCGTCATCACACTAACACCATATGCGGTGCTCCTCGGCATGTCCACCATGCTCCAGCTACCTCCAGCCCCCACAGTGCCCCGTCTCAGTCGGGAGCTACTCACGTCCTGTCTGCATCGCTACGCCCTACAGACCTTTTAGGCAGGCACATCGGGCTGGAAGGCTGAGTCACCAATCTATTTCACCTGATTCTAGTTTACCTTCACAATCTACACATACAAAACCATTCGCTTCCCAATAATCATCTGTTGGATCGAAACGTGCCTCAACAATAGGCTTCACTCCACGACAGAACAGACACTTGAATGTGGGTTCTACATCATTGTGGTCTGGCACTCTTTCTACAACAAACATGACCTGTCCATCGAAATGATAGAACATCTCTGAGAGTGCTTCTGCTATCCTATCGAGAGACAACTCTTCTAGTTTTGGGTTACTCCAGCCTACCTGAACCGTTGTTTTAGGCACTACCTCTCCTTACGATACTCCAGCTACAGTTATTCCTACTACGCTACCGTCCTCTGCGAACGAGATACAGTAGTCTCGTTTCTCTAGTTCAGAAGGTGACACTATCTCCCTGACTGTGTGAAGTACCCATTCATGATTATACAGAGCAGCTCTCACATCCTCAGCTTCCATAGCACACCCGCATTCAGGGTAAGTTATCTTGACTGTTATTGTAGGCATCACTTCTCCTTCACATTCCCACAGTAGAGACACTGTGCTATATCAATAAGGCTCTTCCCATATTCGGGGCAGTACGTAGGCTCAGGAGATGGCAATACAGTTGGCTCTCTCACTCCCCCTTGGGCCAACGCATACGCTCGAAACCGAGTTTCTTCTAGGCATTTAGGGCACAATGGTCAACTTCTTAACAATGTATTGCCCCATGCTTCGTCTCCTCTCATGCTTAAAAGTATAAGGGGTGACTGACTCTTGCCAGCCACCCCTTAGTATAGCACAAACTATCTATATTGTCAAGTCTTCTATTAGTCTCCTCGCCTCCTCCCCATTCCCCTTAGCTGCAGCGATCACTATAGGTGTCTTAAACTGAGAATCACCTGTGAGTGCCTGCATAGCGAATGCCAGTGGTGGTAGTTCGGATAGGTCTAGGTAACGTGCATCTGGATACTTCTCCTTTAGGTCTTCACATGGTTTACAGAACTTGGTGCCAACAATAGTAACTACCATTTTCTTCTCCTAACAAAGTGGGATTTGCCCAAGGCTCAATAAGCATTTGCGCTCTATTGCCCAGATATCTTTTAGAACCTCCTTTGCCTCCTGTAGTCTCCCCGTATCGGGATCTTTCAGCCATTCTATGAGGGCTGAGGCCTCTGCTTGTGTGAGTTCCTTAGTGCTTTCAACAGGCCGGCCGACTGTTATCCCCACGAATAACAGCCGGCTCGAGCGATCTACGCCTAACCCGCCAGTTCGTTTCAGTGCTTGCTGTACTAGGATGTTAAGGTACCTAATCGTATTGCTACTAGCCTTCTGGTCTCCCCATCTTGCGATGTTGTTCGTTATCTCAATCTGAAGATACTCGGTGACACTCATTCTACCTCCAAAGTATAGTTCGACAGCCACCACAAAGTCAATCCGATTAGTACACTCCACCATTGGAATCGAGCGACCAGTATTCCTCCAAGAATGACTAGGACTGCTGACATTCCCTCTATTTTGTGTCCACCCTCGTCATCACCGAGGCAGATGCCGATAGCAGGGCTGGAGTCCACATAGAGCCATAGCGGCCCGCCAACACTTACATACAGTGTATCGAGCCACCCTATACTGAAGAAGAGTATACCAAGCTCCCAGTCTGAGCCCTCCCGAGTAAAGGAAAACAAGGTTAGCCCACCAAGGCTAAGATCCATGCACCTCTCCTTTCAGTGCCTCTATTCTCTGAAGCCATCTCTCATCCGGATCAAAAGGCTCCCCACTATCTACCTTCTCAAGTAGCTCCTTCCACTCATCGGGGAATGAGAAATAGATGGTAGCGTAAGTAGAATCAAAGTCGTCATCTCTATCATAGAGGTAGTTGGGGTGCTTAGGTAAACGATAGTTGATGATACAGCCTGAGCAGCTGCACTCTGCCCCCGACTCCTTGGTTGTTTCGTTTCCTAAATCATAGTCCCAATGTTCTCTATTCCCTCCTCCATTCCGGGTGTAAACTGCTATCTTGCCTTCTGTTACAAAGGCATCCCGGAAGCGGCCAACGTCAGGGACATTAAGCCCTAGCATTCCTAGAAGGAAAGGGGCTATCGGGTTTGTACCAAATAGCAGGTTGTACATACTCATTGCTATTTTCCTTATCTAACACGCTGGCGATAGTCGTCTAGTGTAATACGGTGTACTTGGGATATTGCCCTGTCACTCATCCGGCTCCAAATGCGGGGGTAAGTACCTTCCAGTCCTTTCGGGGAGAGATTAGTGGATATGACTGTTGGCCTGCTTTGAGCTTGCTTGTACCGAGAGTTGATAATATCATCGAGGATGCTCTTGGCCCAATCCGTAGTCTGCTCGGCGCCCAAGTCATCTATTATCAGAACTGACACAGCACCCATAGCGTCTATGTATTCCTGATCCTTGCCATGATTCGGGCCTCCATTGTACATCTTCTTGAGCTCGCCTAGCATCGCTGTTACATAGGTGGATACTACTTGGACACCCATATCCATCAGGACATTCGTGATCCCGTTTAGGAGATGTGTCTTACCACACCCTGGAACACCAATGAGTAGGCCCCACTTGGGGATAGTACCCTTCTCGAGTGCCTTCACAAACTGTACTGCCCATGCCTTGGCAGCCTGCATTGTCTCCCATTGGGCGTCCGTTCCCCACCGCTTGAGGCCGTTTACTCTTTGGTGTTGTTCTTCTGAGGTGATTTGTGAGTGGGCCATGACTGCGTTAGCAGCCTTGGTTTTCTGGTCGTAGTGGTATCGCACAGTACAGGCACATAGGCCCCAAGTCCAGGCGTCAGCCCCCTGTACCATGTGGTAGTTTTTACAGAGATCACAGTCTCCTCGTTCAGGCCATTCATGAAGTGGCTTTCCAAGTTTCTTTCCCCACCCCTTCCGTAGAGCCTCCCAGTTCACCATACCGTCTGACACAAGTGGTGATCCTTTCTACCAGCTGACTGCTGGGTATTCTTTTCCCAACAGCCCAGTCTATCCATGGTATGATTATATCCGCCCCTACTTCTTCCTCTAGCCGCTCCCATGCGTTCCGTTCAGCTTCCGATCGGAACTCCTTAGTGAATCTAGTTCGTCCGAATAGATAGGTGCCCGCCCGGGTGCGTGGGTACCAGTGATTCATCTTCTTGCCATCAGCTCTCACCCATAGCACCTTTTCATTACAGCATGGACACTCGGCCGCTAGCCACTTTACTTCTTCTCCACACTCCTCACAGTTGGGGTCTCTTTGCTCCTCCATGTCATATCTTAAGTCTACTATCACCTTCTAGTCCCTTCCCTAGTGTCCCGTAGGGCTGGATTCTACGTACCATCCAGTCCCGGGCGATCTGCCCCATCTCATGAATTACCCATGTCCACGTATCACCGTCGTCATATTCATAGGCTACGAAGTTCTTAGGGTTATCAGGAAATTTCAGCCTTCTAATCTCACTCAGAGAGAGCTTGGATCTCTCTACAAGGTTACGAAGCTGATCAGTTCTATCTGCTTCCGTGATATCGTTCATCTGCAGCACTGCCTCAAACTCCGGCTTCAGATCCCTGAGCTTGGTATAGGAGGTTTCACTCATCCAGAGCTTGATGTTAGCTATACCTCTTCTCACTATCTCGGGGAACACACTGCGTACAATGTAGGCTCCTTGGGCTATATGATGCTTCCTTCCCTTGGTAAGTAGATCGTCTATCACTTCTTGAGGATTCCCCAAGTCTGGGTGATATTCTCCCCACTTCTCCCACTCCTCTACTAATCCCCACAGTGCGATGCCAGCAGTGAGTACAAACTGGTCTCCCAGATATAGTGCTCTCTTGGCTATCATAGCTTTTCTCTCAACCCCACTGTAGTTTCTATCGAGGTCAGGAGTTTTCGCCCGCAAGTCTAGCTCAGCTAGCTTGGTGATGCCGGCCACCATATTTTGAGAGGCTAGTTGTATATGCTCATCCTCTAAGGGGACTATACTCTCTATCTTCTTAACTATCTCATCCATCACTTCCTCCGGCGCCGGATACTGGGAACTGAGTAGGCCTTTGCCACACTCCATCAGCATACTTCATCTCAAAGTTAGCCAGTATATGAACGGCGTCTAGTTTATCTTCTTGCAGCCGTGTGCTATATCCCTTACCTGCTAGATATGGTAAAGTGTCTTGCCCTACAAGATCCTCAGCTGCTAAGATACCGTGGTAGGGCACAAGCCACGTCTTACGAGGCATGACCTTGGCATTGCGTCTTCGTCCCATGGAGAGCCATATACAATACAGCCCTCCCGTATCATTGATGTACCACTCAGCCCAGTTACGCTGCTGTTCCCTAAGCGAGGAGAAACGCCATCCTTTCGTGCCCGCCTTAACCTCTACCACAAACCCGAGTGTCCCAATGGTACAGAAATAGTCAGGCCGCCCTGCAGGCGGCACTATCTGTTTTCTGCATCGAGGGCAGATTGTGGCATCAGTTACTTTATGGGCATAGCCTCCCCATGCACGGATGGAGCGACCGCATTCGCTCTGGACTGTCGTTCTTTCCTTTGCCACTCTTCCTCCCACCTTTCTATCCCAAGAGGACAGTGATCGGCCGCACCTTCTACTTCCCTACGACACGGCCGACCCCCTGGGGTTCTAGGAAGATCCCATTGCTCTAGTAATAAATCGAGAAACTCATCACACTGGCTCTCCCATTTGCACGTCTTCATGCAGTATCCTCTCTATCGCAGCCAGTGTTGGCCGCAACAGCTTACGGTTCCCATCAGGATTAGAATACTGGAGTATTCCTATCTTCACTAGCTTCTCGATATGGTATACAGTGAGACTTGTGGTACTGATCTTAGCCTCATCTGTAATCCACCGAATGGACGGGGGAACCTTGTGAAGATCCCAATGTTTCTGAACCGCTCTTACTATACGTTGTGCTTTG
>CEPX01415082.1_pt1 | contig 12815 bp, 4 predicted proteins | sample 361361 | NCBI WGS metagenome assembly CEPX01 (sample SAMEA2619974, study PRJEB7988) | marine metagenome | biome: marine biome (ENVO:00000447); feature: mesopelagic zone (ENVO:00000213) & marine oxygen minimum zone (ENVO:01000065); material: "saline water (ENVO:00002010), including plankton... | reverse complement strand
AAAAAATAGTATTAAAATTAGCTGAAACCAGAACTCAAGCTGATTTAACACTTAGAGATGCTATGGGAATGATGCAATCTCTTGTTGGTTTATCAGCAGGCGACCCGACTGATAAGGCTGCTGCTTCCATGGAAGCTTATTTAGATATTCTTTCTCTAACTGACCAGATGCGTAAAGATATTATATCTGGCATCGGTATGGATGAGATATTCATGGATGACCTTATATTAGGTGTAACTGATGTTGCTACTGAATTAGCTGGTTTTGCTCTAACGGTAAATGATGTCCAAGCAGTTTTATTAGAATTAGCAACACAAACAGGAAGAGCATTTATGATACCAAAAGAAGCTCTTGCAAATGCAGTTAAACTGAAAGAATTATATAATATTGATATGAGCAGTGTTATTTCTGAATTTGATAAGATTGGTGTTGGGTCATTAGAGGCTACTGAGACTACAAATAGAGCAATTGCAACAGCTGGTAGATATGGAGCTACGGTTTCAAAATTCTTACCAAAAGTAGAACAAAATATATCTAAAATTAATACTTACGGTTTTAAGAATGGTGTTGATGGGTTGACAAGAATGGTTGCTGAATCACAAATATTAGGTTATAACTTTGACAATGTAATGCAAATGGCGGATAAAGCCTTTACACCTGAAGGTGCGATAGAAATGGCTGCAAGACTACAAATGATTGGTGGTGCAGCTAGTGAATTATTAGACCCCTTCCAGTTAATGTATATGGCTCAAAATGATGTTGAAGGGTTGATGTTGGCATTGCAGAAAACAGCAGAAACTGCCGTAACATTTAATAAAGAGACTGGGGAGTTTGGAATATCACCAGGAGAAAGAATGAGGTTAAAAGCTCTGGCAGAAGCTACTGGTCAAGATTATGAAAATCTTGCTGAAACAGCTATTAAAGCTGCTAAAAGAACTCAGGCTATTGGAAAGTTAGGAGGAATTCCAGAATTAAGTGAAGATGATAAAACATTAATCGCGTCTATGGCGGATATACAGCCTGGAGGTGAGTTTAAAGTAAGATTAGGTAAAGATGAATTAAGTTTTGACGAATTACGTGCAACTATAATTGAAGAAGATGGTAAACAAGGTGGTATTATGGACAAACTAAGGACTCAAACTGAAAAGGATGCGATGGACTTAGATGCCGTTAATAAAGCACAACTTACCGTACAAGAAGGAATGGCAGCTAATACAGCTTTAATTCAAACTACACTAACAACTGCTGCGGCAAGTGGTGTTTTAGGTACTTCAGCTCAAGAACTAGCAGCTCAAATTGCAAATTCTGGTTTGGGTGATGAATTATTAGGTGGAACAATAATTGGAGGACAGGATATGAGTGATTTATTAACGTTAGCAAGTACAAATATTATTGGGGTTGCTGAGAAAGCATCAGGGGCAGCTATAGGCGACGCTTTTAGTGAGTCACAAGTTGGATATGAAGAAGAAAAAATGGGTGGCCCATCAGGTGGCTTATATTATGGAGGAGGATTAGAGACAAATTTAAACAAACCAGAACAAATACAGAATTATTTACAGAACACCCCAGAAGGCCAAGAGTTAATAACTAATTATTTAAATAGAACAGATGTAACTAACACTAATACAACCACTGAAGAGGTAAAAGTAGTGTTCTCACCCTTAGAAATAAGATATGATGGTAACACTATAAGACTAACACCTAACCAAGTTAGAGAGGTGTTACCACCATTATTTGATGAAATAGCTTTAGGTGTGAGTAAGAGTGGGCAAAAGTCCACAACACCAGTATAATAAAATTGTTAATCAATCTATTTATAACAAAAGACTTTAATTATGTCAGTAGGTAAAAAATCAGGAATAAAATATCCATTTACACAGGGAGATTTTGATATCTCAGTTCTTAGTACAAAAGGAATTAGAGATGCATTATTAGCAAAAAATCTTGATGGAAGTTATTTAAATAGAGGAAACCCAATTCCACCTAATGGGGACCAACAACCAGGTAGTGTAGTGGTCGGATACCAAACTTGGTCTTCAGTTAAAGATTCTCCATTACCAGAAGAAGTAACTGACCTTAATGGTATACCATTAAAAGAAACACAATTTTTAGCAAATAAATACGGCCCCCAAGAAGGTTATGGAGACCCCCTTTCAGTAAACGTAGTTAATTTAGTTAGGGAAGCACAATTACAATATGTTAGTCCCAACACCTTACAACCACAAGGATTTGTTCCGGGATTATCTTTTGATAACTTTTCTTATTCTAATTATACCGCGATAGAGATAATGCAATCGATTAATAGCAATAATGGACAATTAGTCACTATAAACTCAGCGGTATTAGATGATTCAGAGTTAATCCGTTCCTCTTTTCCTTATTTAAAAGATAACTTAGGTTTTAATTTAGCTAAATTTGATTTTAATATAAGTGAGGATGGAGACGCTACTTTAAATGTAACTACTTCACCAGGAGAACTAATACCACCCAAATCAGACTATCTTTCTAGACTAGAAGGAGTGTACCCACACTGTGACTCACCAATACCAGGTAATTATTTTCTACCTGTAAACCCATTAGATATTAATAGTATTGCTGGACAAGACGCTAATAACATATCTCAAACTAGTATGGTAGCACAAGCAACCAATATACTAAATTCAATATGGAACGGATTATCTAATTGGAATCCTTTACCAAATACACCAATGAGTGTACCAGCACCATCAGATAAATTTATAGAGTATATGGGTAAAGACCAACAATCAGAACTTTTTGATGGTCTTAATTATAATAGATATAGGCCAGATTATACTAGAGTACAAGTTGACACATCTGTTGAAGCACCATTGGCTAACTATTATGTAGGTAGTAAAAATACAGAACCTAATTTAATACAGTCACCAATCGAAGCTACCCCTAAAGATGTTTTTGGTAGACAGGTAAGAGCTTTAGTATATGGGCCTTCAGAAGTTTATAAAGAATTTGATAATGTAGATGGGAGAGCCTTATGGAGATATTATAATTTTGGACCGCTAGGTAGAGCTTTGATAGATGGTGGTACTATTGAAGGAGGGTTTACATGGTTTGGTAAAAATTCTATATCATCAGGAGAACAGTCTATGATGTTTTTCTCAACTAGGTCAGATTTAAAACCAAAGAAAAAAGGAAGTTTATTAGACTACACTCAGAAGTTAATGGATTCAGCACCATCATATGGTGGAGCTAAATGGAAACATGCTGGTAACGCTATAGACCAAGTATCTAAAGTTTTTAATGATGGGTATAAGAATATATCTAAAGGTTCTAGAGTAATAGATTTTGTACCGGGAGAGGTTGTCTGGAATTGTGTACAATATTGTAGAGCTTGGACAAAAGATAGACCATATTCTAAATATAGTGATTTAGTTAAATCCGGAGGTAATCAATGGAAAAATACTAATTCTATATTAGATTCCACATTTAATTTAAATATAGCACCTACTAACCTAGATGGGGGTAAATCTACATCTATGCCAGAAGGTACTAAAGTTAAAAAATATATGTTCTCTGTTGAAAATTTATCATGGAGAGGAACTGGGGAACAAAGTAACTTACCAGCTTCTGAAAAGGGACCAAATGGTGGTAGAGTAATGTGGTTTCCACCTTATGATGTGCAGGTTGGTGATACTAATTCTGCAAGTTGGAGTTCCACAAATTTTTTAGGCAGACCAGAACCAATATACACATATAATCATACTGAAAGGTTAGGTACACTTTCCTGGAAAATGGTGGTTGACCACCCTTCTATAATGAATGCAATTATTGATAGACAATTAAAAGGAATGCCGGATGCAGAAGCGGATGCGGTTTTGGAGTCATTTTTTGCTGGATGTAGGAAATACGATATATACCAATTAGCCGAACAGTATCCAAATCTTAGTTTTGATTTTATTAGTGCTATACAAGTAGCGGTAGCGGGCGGCTCTAAAGAAGTTACAGATGATATTAGATTAGACGCAACTAATACAGTAGTTGATAATGATTCTAGTGAAGAAGATATGGGTGGTCACTTAACTGAAAAAGAAGCTGAAACTATAGAGACAAATCAAAATGCTGATGCTGAAAGTGGACATCTTAATGTCGAAAATGTTAATCAAGGGACTGTGAATGACGGTTTCCGTATAGGATTTACAGACAAGAGAGCAACTATGACCAGTATAATTAGAAGATTATTAGGAGAGGCAAATTACTTTACATTTTTACGAGAACAATACCCATTTTTATATCAATCAATAAGAGATAATTTAAAGTTTTTTCATCCAGGGTTTCATTCGATGACCCCAGAAGGTCTTAATTCTAGATTAACATTTTTATTACAATGTCTAAGACCAGGTAAAACAATACCTACTGTTACAGAACAAGGAACTACTATGATAGACGCTGATAACACAGCTTTTGGACCACCACCAGTCTGTGTATTGAGAGTAGGAGATTTCTATCATTCTAAAGTAATTTTTGATTCTATAAGTTATTCATATGATGAGAATACATATGACTTAAACCCAGAAGGTATAGGGGTACAACCAATGATAGTAAGTGTACAAACTAACTTTAAATTTGTAGGGGGACAAGGTCTGGAAGGACCTGTTAGTAAATTACAAAATGCTTTATCATTTAGTTATTTTGCAAATACAGAACTTTATGATGAAAGAGCACAAAAACAAAATATATCAGAATATGACGTAATGTCATTGGATGAGATAGCTAATAATATGGTAAATCTATTTAAAAAACCAGACGGCACCACAGATAACTCAACTTCAGAAACCGATTCAGGTAGTGAAGGACACTTAGATGAGGTAAAAGAAACTTAATAATGGCATTAACAGGCGAAGCAAAATATAAAATTCTTTATAATACGTTTTTAACGAACGCGAAAGACTATAGTGAATTTATAAATACTGGATTTATAGATTTATATAATCAAAAGGGACATGGTGTGTTAGAGGAAGTTTTTAGAGAAGTTAGATATGAATGGGGAAATATTATGGATAATGGTAGGGATTTATTGGGCTTTCCATATAATGGATTAAAAAGAATAGATGACAAATATACAGAACTTTATAATTCAATAACAGCACAAACCACCGGAATACAACAAGAATTACCTTTTGGCTCTGATACGTTAGATAAAGAATATGTAAAAAAAGTTTTATTAAAATATGCTAAAAAATCATGGTTAGACCTTAGAAGTTTGACCCTACAATTTCTATTAGAATTAAGAGATAGACAATTAAAATTATCAAATTCAGTCGACAAATTAAATCTAGTATCATCAAATATTGGAGGATATTTAACAGGTACATCTAATAATGGACTTGTAAGTTTTAATTTAACTACTGGTACTAGCATAACTAATTTACTTAGTTCGGTTTCTGCGACTTCACAAACATTAGAAATATTTTGTTCAAATATGTATGGGTCTGTTAGTCCAGAATATACAGATAATTTAACATACCCAAATGAATATCTATTTTTTATTGATAAGTTAATGAGTAATGAGATTGTGAGATATATGGATTCTTATGATAGATATGAATATGCTGAGAAATTAATATATTATAGAACTAATGAGTTAATAAAAGATTTAACTAAAGTTAGAAGAAAATATAGTGATGGTATAAAAAAAGAAATTGTGGAACCATATAAAATTAATTTATTAAAATTTGCCATAACTTTTTTAAATTATGATACAAAGAAATATAAAAAATATTTTGATAAAACAGAGAATGTGGATAAGCTTAAACAAATGAAAGGAATTCCTAAAGCACTAGATAATTTTGAAGTTAACTTTACACAAAGTAATAGTGAGTTATCATTAGTAAGAAGGTTTTTTGATTCTACTGCCATGGGAACTAATAATAGTAGTTATAACTTAAAAATAACAAAAAATATAAGTATCACATAAAATGTCATATTATAACAGATATAAAGATTTTGAAGTTAATGGGGTAACTAAGACAGTGCCTCTAATAGAAATACCTAAGAAAAGTTCAGATAGATATTTAGTGTATAAGGTTGGACGTAGTAGGTTAGATAAACTATCACAACAAATATATAACACACCATATTTTGGGTGGTTAATTTTACAAGCAAATCCAGAATATGGGGGTCAAGAATGGAATATTAAAGATGGTAGAATAATTAGAGTACCATTTCCACTAACAGTTAGTTTACAGGACTACAAAAGTGAATTAGATAAACATTTTTTATATTATGGCAGATGATATCCTTAATGCTGGTGAAAGTGTATATGTCCAACAAGTTTGTGATAATTTAGTTTTAATAGACCCTAATAAAATAACAAGCTCTGATGGTCACAGTATAGAAGAAAGACTAGTTAGACATGAAGATTTAGTAATTTACATAAATTTAGTTGCTAGAGTAATACCTCGTTCTAAATTAATAGTTGGTAAAGGAGCTTCTGATACTGGTGTAAAAATTGATTTATTTAATGGAGAAATAAACTTCTTAAAACCTGTAGGTAAAAAATCTTTAGATAGTGATTGGACAGAAGGATTTACCGACCCATCTGTAAATAAAATAAGAAGACATGAAGATGTAACCGAAAAGGGGGAAACTTTTATCTCCAAAACAATAGATAACAAAAATGATTGGCAAGGATTTGGAATAAAAGGCATAGAGATAAAGATAAGTTCATCTTTTATACCAGAAGTTACCATAAATTTTGTAGACATAAGGGGTAAAACTCTTTTTGAACAAGCAGAAACTAATACACCGTATACTGCTTTCTTTCATTTACCATATCCACAATTTGATTTAACCGTTAAAGGCTATTACGGACAAGCTGTAAAATACCAACTAGCTTTAATTAGCTTTCAAGCTAATTTTGATGCTAATACAGGGGATTATAATATAACTGCTAGTTTTATAGGTAATCACATTGCTTTATTAAGGGATATTAATCTACAACAAGCAATGTTAGCTCCATATATGTACCCTACCACTAAACTAGTATCTACAGCTGTTGAAGAACAATCAAAAGGTTTAGGAAGAAAGATTATGGATGAGGTTTATAATATATATAAAAAGTTAAAATTAATTGATGAAGACTTTCCCCATTTAACAATTTTTGAATTAATAACAAAAGTAGAAACCTTTACAGATAATTTAAAGAAAAATTTTGCTAAAGTTGACCTACAATTTACTAATGACCAAAAAATATATGAGGAAAAACTTAAAAATTTTTATCAAGCTATTTTTGGAACTAATGGATGGAAACAAAATTTTCTAGAACCAGAAAATAGCCCAGATAATGAAACTTTAGATATGACCATAGGGTCGTCAACGGATAGTGGAGGTAAAAAAATACAAGCTATAGCTTATAGACTTCTAAATACAACTGAGGAAGGCATAGAAGAAGCAGAGAGTAAATTAAGATACATAATAGATGGCTATAAAAAGATTTTAGAAGAAAATAATACTTTTGGAGCTGATAAAGGTAGAGGCTCAGTTAATTTAGTAAAAGATTTTAGATTAGAAAATCAAAGAGCAAGAAGTAATAATGCTAATAATATAAATGAAATTCCAGAAAAAGGTTACTATGTGTTAGAAGACACACCTAAAAGTTTTGGAGGGGTATTTACTAGAGTTTTAGAAGAATTTGAAAAAAACTTTAATGAAATACAAGAAGAGGTGACTGAAAAACTTAATAAAGTGTTTAAAGAAAGTTTAACAATTGACCCAACGATTAGGAACTTAACAGCTATAATTATGGCAGGTGTTGACACCTATTTGAGGCTATTAGATAGAGTACATGAATTAGCTTTTGAGCAAGGAAATAATGAAGATAGAATAAAAGTAATAATTACCGATAAAAAAAGTTATCCGGATACCGTAAAAGGTGAACACACGGTTTTCCCATGGCCTCAATATTATGAATTTGATGACCAAGATAATCAACTTGTATTAAAATATCCTGGAGCTGCAGGAAGTCTATCAATGACTAAAGCTTATAATAAAGAGTTATGGCCAGAGGTAGAATTTATAGAGGAATATACAAAAGCTGTAACTTTTAGAAGAAATGAAATAAAAACACCAATAGCAAACGATGCTAAATTTATAGAACTAAGCCCAATATCAGTAAGAGAATTCCCATTTAGTAATGTGGCTTACAGTATAAAAACAAAAATTTCTATACTATGGGATATATTGGATAGAGCGGAAGATTTTACAAATTATGTTGGCGTGGTGGGATACGAACTTCAAAAACCAGCACAACTTGCTGATATAATGTTGGAAGCGGCAAATAATGATAGTAAAAATTTAGAAAATTCAATTAAGGAAACATTACCTTTATTAGAATTTTTTAAAGATAACACTCTTGATTATGATTCCTTATTAGTACAACTAGAAACTTTATCTCCAGATGATTACAAATTATATAAAAATGCTCATATTAATACTTCTTATATAAATAATAGAGTAAATGAACAAATTGGGTTATTAAAAGGAACTAATTTTGGTCTGTATCCTCAGTCTGTTGTAAAAGAAAATTATACCAATAACGGAGAATATGTAAAATATAAAAATCTTTATTTAGAGAATAAAAAAACAAAAGAAGGGTTTTTTGATTTCTATCCATTCAACACAACCAATTCTGGTTTGTTACTTAAATTAGCTGATGGTGATACTGCTAATGTAGGAACAAATTTTTTTGATATAGATGAGTTAACTATTCCAGCACAAACAAATGTTTATGCAACAGAAAACCATAAATTATTTTTTAGTAATTTAAATTGGGAGAGTGATAAGTATGGAAATTTTGGAATAGTAACTAATTCAGACCAATTAGGTGTTATAAAAACATATACAACAAAATATAATTGGATAGAACATTATGATACAATAGAACGAGATATATTATTACAACCATTAACAGAAGGTATAAACAATACTTCAGATTTACTTCAATGTGTTTCGATGTTAAACACACCTTGGTTTGCAAATGCAATATATAAAGGATTTATACAAGAAGGTATTGCAACATCCTCACCATATGCTGAGGCGGCATATCTATTTTTAAATTCTTTACCTTTAAGTAGTACTTTAGAAAAAGTAATTAAAAGTTTTGATTCAAAAAACCAATACGGTGGTTATACAGCTCAAGTAATTAAACAATTAGCGGCTTATCACGATTTACCTTATGCTTTTATTTTAAAAATTGGTTCGTTGTGGTGGAATTATAAGAATGCACCAGCAAATAAAGCAGATGGACCATTTGGTGGGTTAGGTGCTGGAGACGGTGGTACTATGGGTAATGACGGTGATATTAGATGTAATGAGTGGTATGTAGACGCGGCTCATGCAAATGGTCAAGGTTGGTATGATTATAGTTATAACGGAAATATTTTACCAGGATTAAACACCACTGAAATAACTCTAGGTTTTTGGCCACGTCTTATAGATGCTGTGCATAAAATTATTACCGACAAAAATGTATTAAACCCTGTTGGAAATTGGACACCCGTCCCAGACGTACAATTAAATTTTGTAAACGCCTTTCAATTAGAGATGCAAAGGGAAGATGATTTAACTTTTGAGAAGGACGGAATCTCATATAATTTTTATACAACTTTTTCTGATTCTGTGAATATAGGAACTGCTGGTTTATCCGAATTAGACCCAAATGTTGACCCATATTATATTTTATATCCTTCAGCAGGAGGATTAGTAAACACAGATTTAAGTTTTATGGGGGACAATATAAATACCGCTGGTTTTGATGGTAGTGCGAGATTTTTATGGGCAGGTGCAGGATATGGTGCTTTTGATGTAAAAGAACCCATGACACAAGCTGGGGCTGGAGGTTATGGTGCTATATATGGTAGAGTTCCTAAAACTAATTATTTCAAAACTATTAATTCTGATTTACCAGAACAAGAAGCTTGGAATATAAATCTCACAGATTTAAATGATAATAATACAAACTATACTGATTTCACTGAATTATTATCAGTATTCCCTACCCAGGTTTTAGATGAGTTTGAAAGACAGTTTTTAAATTTTTCAGAACCAACCAATAAAGACGCTAGTCTAGTTGAAGGCAGGTTTACAGAGTTTAAGAGCATATTTAAAGACTTAATGGTTATTAAAAAATCTGAAGTTGAAGCAGAAACTGCAACTCCAACAACAGAAGAAATAGCAAAATCACAATACACCAAGTTTTTAAGTGTTTGCAGAATATTTTTAAATGAATCGGTAATATATAAACATGGCTCAGTAAATGGCTTAGATATTGTAGTAAATCCTGTGAATACCCCTTCTACTACTGATACAACAACAACAAAATCTCTAATATATTATTTACTAGATTATGGCACTCTTAAGACAGACTTACCATTACCTAAATTTGATAATTCAGTTACAGCACCAACACAAAACTTCAAAAATGATATTGCCTTATGGGTATTACCTAGATTAGAAGTTGGTGGAAATTCAACATTTAACAGGATTACGGATATATGCTTTGATTTTTTCAAAAATTATGATGTATCACATATATTAGTTTTACAATTTGCACCAATACTAAAACTATATGTAACTTCTACGGAACAAAATTCTGCTGGTGGAAATGTTGGGTTAGATAAAGCAACTTTTACAACAGCATTAACCAATATATTAAAAGCTATGGATTCTACAATTAAAGAGTATGTAAATAAACTTTTTAAAAGTATTTCTAAAGTAGACCTATTTAAAGCACTTAATGAAACTGATAAAGGAAATGATACTAATGATGAAAGACCTAAAATTGTAGCAGACAATCTGAAATTAGAATTATATCAGGTTTTTAAAACATTTAATGATAAATGGATATCAGGCACTAAAGTACAAGGTGAAGATACTAATTCAGACAGAAAATCTCCAACTACGATACCTTCATATAATACTGTGATGGAAAGATTTATGTTTTTAGATAGAGGCAATAGAGATATTGGTAGTGAGGCAATTATTGACATATACATATTTTTAGGTTTGGACACCCCATTTACTAGTGAACCAAGTACATCTGTTAAACAAACTGTTGCTGGGTTTATGAGTCACATATGTAGTGTAAATGGATTTAATTTTATACCCCTACCATCCTATATTAATTTTTATAATATGGAGGGTAATAATACTCAAGCACAAGGCGATACAATGTTTGGCACTTTTAAAGAAGTTGATGCTACAAAATCATCACCAAAATATCTATGTCAATATGTTGGCCCACCATCAACTAGTTTAGACATAAAAAGTTTTAATTATGGGTATAATAACGATTCGTTTATTTTAAATAGAGTAAATCCAAACCCACTATGTGGGCCTATACCTAATACTGAAGAGGAAAGACAATTAAGTAATAAGATTATGGCTTTTGCTGTTGATTTTGGAATCCCGAATCAACAAATATTTGAAAGTGTAGCTTTAGACCAGTCTGAATTTCCAAATACTAGTGAAGCATTTAGAATTACGGAAGATTTAGGTAAAATGGCCAGTGGGTCCAAAGTATCAACTAATTCATTAAATTTATTTAACTTATATAAATCTAGGTCGTATAAATGTCAAGTAACAGCAATGGGTAACGCATTAATTCAACCTACAACCTATTTTCAATTAAGATATGTTCCTATGTTTAGTGGGCCTTATCTTATTATGGACGTTAGTCATTCTATATCACCAAATGACATGCAAACGACATTTACAGGTGTGAGAGTAGGTGTTACAAGTTTACCTAAAGTAACGGATTTACTTACCACTATACAAGAAAAATTAATAAAACATTTAGACCAAATAGAGGGGGTGGCACAAACAAACCAAGGAGTAAAGGACTTAGATGAGTTTAATTTAACTGAACAAGAAATAGAGAATGAAGTTGTAGATAGTGAATCAGATATTTCATCATTGTCGTTTCCATTACAAGACCCACTTGATTTAAGTAAAATTCAGACACCAGGTGCAGACCAGGCATTCTGGGCACTTAGAAAAGGGGACCGTCATCATAAAGGAATAGATTATTCACGTAAACTAGAATTTCAAAGTGAAGATATTAGTATTGTAGCATCAGTTTCTGGTATCATTACTTATATTAATACTGGTTGTGTCCCTCGTAAATCTAAAAAGGATAATACTGTTACTGGAAACTTATGTGGTGGAGTAGGATATCAGGGGTACGGTAATTGTTTGATTATAGATAAGGTATTAATTAAATCAACAGATGTAAGTGCATGGGTGGAAGGTGCGATTTCTAGATATCAGTTTAGATTCGCACATTTAAAAGAAAAGACTATGACAACTTTTACAAAGGGTGAAGGCATTAGTAAAGGTACTAAAATAGGAATTATGGGCACTACTGGAAATTCCGATGGAGTTCACCTACACTACGAAATAAGAAAATATGTTATTAATAAAAAATTGGGTGAAGATGAAAAGTTTCTAAACCCAAATAACTTTAGTAGTGACTATCTTAAGGTAGAAAAAACAGCATAAATAAATTAATAAGGAATTTATTTATTTTTAATAATATTTATATAATAAATAATACTATGATAACAGAAGATTTAAAACGAAAATTAGATAATTTTTTAGGAAAAGATACTAACGCAGTTCAAAAATCCAGCTCTGTAGATGGTGAGTCTAAAGAGGTTTGTGATTTAGATACTGGTGTTTGTTATACTATAAGAACTAGAGACGGATTAATAGAAAGAGTAGAAAATGAAACTAGAGTTAATAGAAAAGTGCAAGTAGAATCACCTAATGGAGAAGTAAAACAA
>CEPX01415083.1_pt1 | contig 12816 bp, 13 predicted proteins | sample 361361 | NCBI WGS metagenome assembly CEPX01 (sample SAMEA2619974, study PRJEB7988) | marine metagenome | biome: marine biome (ENVO:00000447); feature: mesopelagic zone (ENVO:00000213) & marine oxygen minimum zone (ENVO:01000065); material: "saline water (ENVO:00002010), including plankton... | reverse complement strand
AAGCTTATCTAAAGCTTTGAACGCTTCTAGAACTTTTTTATCCATGGACTTAGTCGTCAAATAGTTTAACAACTTTAGACTCATCGCCACCTACTCCAGCTAGCACGGGGGCTGATTCTGGCGATACGATGGGAGAATATAGACCTTTATACTGAGAAATAATTTTGTCGTCAAGATTAATTCCCTTGCTAACGGTCAAATGAGCCTTATTAAAAGTCCATGTAGCGTTTAGTTCTGTTGCTCTGGTAAACTCTTTAAAGAAAAAAGGGAGTAACTGAACACTAATTTGACCCGTTTGTTGGTTTGGAACAACGTGAATAATTGCTGGATTAACAACTACTAACTCAGATTTAGTTTCTTTTTCTACCTCTCCTATAACTGTTCTACCAATGTTATCAACGAAAACTGTAAGATTTTTATCACTCATGTACAATATATATTAACGTCTCGAACTACCGTTTTCAACTATTAATTTAAACTTTTTTTATGGCTCTAAATCCTTTGATTAATCACCTAAAAGTTTAAATAAATCTGTTTGGACCAATTGGCCTGGTTTTCTAGGTTTCCAATTAACAGATTCATATAATCGCTCAATAACGCTATATATGATCTTGTCAAACATCATTTCTATATCCGGTTCAATACAATTTTTAAACTCTATCGGATAATTGTATTTGTATGCGAATGACTTAATACCAAATTTATTAGGTTGTTTAACATAAAAATATCTAACTTTATCTCCTGAACTAATGTCTTCATACTTATTTGTCAATTTAAATCTGTCTAGTAATATGTTGTAATAATATGCTGACTTGACGTGTATCGGCATACCTTTATACGTTTTAAATCCATCACAACTTTCTATTACATTTCCATACTCATCTCTTCTTTCAGTTTTAAACCGACTAATACCCATTACAAATGCAATATCTTCAATAGGGAGCAATTTAAATATGTCATATGCTTCATTAAGAACTGTATTTGTTTCATTAAAATCCTTTGTCATTAGCATAGTCTCAATAATCTTTTTAACATATGGTTTAACTGGCTTAGGCATAGTAGTTCGGACCACTTCAACCCCAGTATATTTAAATTTGTTAACTTTGATTCCTTCGTCATCCAATACGTGAAGAATATATCTCTTTTTTTGGAGAAATAATCCTACATCACAAATACTTTCTCGTTTAAAGACAAATCTACAATCTTTTGAATTAAGAGCTCGTTCACCCCATTGTTTAATTTTATCATTTAAATGATCCTCAATATCTTGTACAACCGTTAATACTTCTTTTGATATATTACCTCTATTATTTGTAAATGGTATTTGTAGATGGTTAACGAGATGTTTAATAGTTATATAAACTGAATCTGTATCATTATATACAATAGGAGAATCTTTCTCCATATGTTCATCAGTCAGATTACATTTATCTTTAATATATTCAACTAATATCTTATTTGACTCCTTAATGACTCCTTGCCCGGTTAATGTAATTGATCTTGAAATGTCTGTATCTCCCATTGGAGCATGTTTGTTGCCAAAATACCCATAGACAGTATTAATAAAAATCTTAATAGTAAATTGTTTAATATGTAATTTATTAATTTTATCTTTTAATTGTTCTCGAGTTAAATCATCCTTTTCAAGACTGGCTAATTGCCTTTTATACTTGTTCATTTCTCTACGGATTTTAACTCGCTCTTTGTAGAAGTTATCTACAATTTGTGGGAATATTCCTTTATTTTTTTGTGAAAATAATACTTGAGCTCTTGATACGGATAGTTGAGCTTCTTTGACACCTTTATATAAATTTTCTTTTGTAAGGGTATTAGGTTTACCTTTAGCCTTTGTTAATAATACTTTACCGTCACTTTGAATTTCAAATTTCCCCATTTTTGTTTCTGGAGATAAATTTAATGATATCATTACATTGGGATACAAACTATTAACATCAAATGATATAATATAATCCTGAAACCCTCTTTTAGGCTCACCTACGTACGCTCCTTCAAATTTGCCTGTATCTCTAACAGGTTTTACAAATGTAGGTACAATCATGTTTTGCTTTCGCGCTTCAATAACACCTGCACCAGTAATCACATTTAATGTCCCCATAGCATTTTCAAATGGTGTTAATCCAGTATATGCTAACATTCTTAAAAGCTCTAAATATCGAAGCTTCTCTTCCATACGTACCAACAAATTTACATCTTGAATATTATAGTCTACAAACGTTTGCCAATCAGATTGTGATAGTTCGGCGAGGCTTTGATCTCCATAATCTACTTTCTTTTGATTAAGTTCATGTTCAGCAATATCATCAAGTTTGTATGATTGTCTTAATCCTTGACTAAACTTCTTATATACATCTAGATAATCGACACACGACATACCTTTAATATGCCATCTTGTATTGTACTTGCCAAATTGAGATACTAAATCTCTACTATAAATTGTTTGTACGGGGGAAAGTTCTCTAGCACTATCTTCACCGAGCACTTTCATTACTCTATTAATTATATACGGTATATCAAATAATTCAGAGTTCCAACCAGAAAGTATATCAGGGGGATCTTTTTTAATCCAATCTATAAATTTAACTAACAACTCTCTCTCGGATACACAGCTAACATATATAACATCATCTCTTGAATGTTTCCAATCTCCAAGTCCCCATGTATAAAATTTTTGTGTAATACTGTCATAGCAAGTAATAACATTAATCGTATCTTTAGCTTTTTCAGGCGACGGGAATTCATTTGGACTATATGTCTCAATATCAATAAAAACAAACTTAATTGGAAATTGAGAAAAATCCAGACTATCATTTTGCTGATGATATTGGTCAATTAAAAACTGTTGTTGTGTTCCAATATTTTCAAAAAGCCTAATATCTTCAAATTGACCTGTTTCGTTATTTTTAAGTTTTTGTATGGCTTGTCTGCGATGATACTCATTAGGAAATTCTCTCTTCTTTAAAGGAGTATTGTACAACGACATTGCATCGCATGAATTACTATTTGTTGTCTCTACGTAGTAGTATGGTCTATATGGTAAATCATAATGAACACGAGAACCTTCACCATCCCATGTATAAAGTCTAACGGTTCCTTGTCTGGAAAGATAAGCTATATTCCTATACATTAATATCTATTATATAGGACCTACTTGTTTTCTGCAAGCGAATTTATTAACTTTCTTTCGGGAGATTTATACGGATATTTATATAGTTCCATATATTTGTCGATGTTGGAATCATGCTCTAACCAGCGAGATTCAGCTACTTCTCTACCTGCTTCACTATACTTCTTATATGCACTAAACGATTTTGTTATACGCTTAAGTTGATCAACTAATTCATCCCCGGTAGTAAATTTAAATGGAGCATTTTCATATGTACATAAATCCTGACAAACAATCGGTATACCGAAACAACATGCTTCAATATACTTGAGATCGCTTTTAGCTTTATTAAAAGTGTTATCTTGTAGCGGTGCAATAAACATTGTTGGGTTTACCTTCTGTAATAGTGCTGGATATTCATATAAACGTTGCCATGGATGAAACTCAATTAAGCCTTGCTCAACGTATGGATGTAGCTGTAAGGGATATGCACCAAGAAATACCCATTGAAACTCATGTAGTGTTTTAGTAATAACATTGACAACATGATAAAAATCATCTCTTTGACCCACTTTATTATCTACGTCAAAATGTGCACCTGATGCTGAATAAACAATTCGCGGTCTTTTACGAGTACGCTTATAGTTTTTCAGTACATCCCCTTCCCTGTAGAAATTTCCCATCCACCACTTTGGTGGATAATTAGGAATTACAGTTATATTATTATTACCCGTTTTAGACTTGTAATACTCTTGCATAAACTTACATGTACATGTAATTTCATCTACAGTTTGCATTATTTCTAAAGCACATTCTCTTATCTTTGGATCAGTAAACGCGGGTTTAAATTTATTATAGTCAGGAATATCTTCCTTAAATACAATATCATCAATTTCATATACTATTCTAAATCCTTTTCTATTTGCAAACTCTTTAAGTAGCTTAATAAAATTTAATTGATGTTCTGTTGCTTGTCTCTGTACCCTAACACATAAGGTATTATCATAGTATCTCTCATCTAAAACCATCATCGTTGTACTATGAATTACAGCCTTTTGATGTGCGTTAAGTAAATGAGAAGGCCATATCATTCGCCAATGACCACAACCACTATAATCGGCTAGATAATTAATGCTCCTGTCAAATCCTGCTTCAGGTGGAGCCATTGCAACTTGTTGCTCAGGTTGTGCTACTTGTTGAGATGGTAGTTGTGATCCAACAGGTAACCCTTGAGTTGGAACACCTAAGACACCAAATTGATTGCCAGGTATAAACATATTAATAATTTACGACTCTTCTTCTTTGAACTCAACTCGTTTAGTTATACCGTTTTTCTTTTCTAAGTATATAACTTCCCCTGGATTCTTATGATGTGAACCTATCTTAACACTTTCTTTTCTGTGACTAATGATCATTATACATTCATTGAGATTATCAACTCGATCTTTAAGGAGCTGTAAAACCAACTCAACACCCTTTTCGTCTAGACTGGAATCTAACAATTCATCATACATTGAAAAATTATACGCTACTGAACCCTGTAGTCGTCTAATATCCATAAATGCAAATAAGCAAGCTAAATCAATATTCTTTCTTTCTGCACCGCTAAAGTTATAGTAAGAACACATCTTACCTTTTTCATCTACAATTTCTTCTTCAAAATATTCATTAAAAATACACAAACAATTTGCGTCCATTTTACTCAAATAAAATGCCAACTTACTATTGAATATTTGAAGGATTTTCTTAACAATATATGACTTAACTCCTTCCTCTGATACAACAAATTTAACGACATCTAAAACACTTAATTTATGCTGTATATTAGTAATTTTTGTCTGTATATCTTGTAATCTCTGTTGTTGTTTTTTAATACTATCATCATATTGATTGTTTTGTTTATTTAAATTTTCAATATCGTTTTCAATTTCAAGATTCCATTTTTTAAACTGCTCAACATTTTTTTGGTTAAGTTTACTTTCAGAAATTTTTAAGTTATGTTCAGTTAATAAATTTGTCTGATCAGTAGATCTACGCTTTAACCCGTCCTTTAAATCTACTACTATTTTAAGTGCCTGTCTTTTCTCTACAATATCGGCAGCACAAATACGAATATCATCTCTTAATTTGGACTTTTCAGTTTCAATATGCTCTTTATCATTAAGACTAACGGTACGTAAACATACTGGACATTTGTCACTTTTAGTTCCAATTTTGCTCAGTGTATCCTTCTTGTGTTTACCTGTTGTAGTTAATTCGGTAATTTTTGTATTAATATCTGTTAATTTATCTTCACATGTTTGAAGATTATTGTCTATTGCTTCAATAGATTCTTGTATTTTAAATATCTCTTGACCGTCAGTGTCAAACGTTTTATCTGTAAGGTCATTTAATTGTTTTTCATTATTATTTTTTCGCTCAGTTAATTTTTGTAATGCTTTTTTCTTACTTTTAATATAATCCTCTTTATCTTCCTCATACTGTTGGAGACTTTTTTCTGCTTCAAGATATTTTGCTTGCTCGACATCTATATCGCGTTTTACGTCATTGTATTCAACGCGTAATTGGGAAAGCATATTACTAAATACTTCTAAGTTAAAAATACCTTCAATAAACTTTCTCTTTTCAACTTTCTTTTTAGCCATAAACGGTATTGTATGATTTACAGTCATAACAACACAATTTTGAAATATATCCTGAGTTGTATTCAATATACTGCAAATATATTCTGTTGTATTAGAAATACTATCTCTGGTCTCATCCTTATCATTGATATAAAGTTTACATCTAGATGGTTCCAAGGAACGGACAACTTTATAGGACGTAATAATATCATTATCAATTATATCAAAATCTAATTGCACAACAGTACCACTACCAACTAAATGATTAACAATATTTTCTTTTTTTAAATCTCTAATAGTATTTCCAAAAATAGCAAAATGTATTGCATCAGCAATTGTTGATTTACCGACACCGTTTCGTCTATCTTGCTTATCCCTATTAACACCAGTAATAATATGCAATCCTGTTGTAAAATTTACTATTACAGGTTCTTCTCCTACAGACAAAAAGTTCTGGATAGCAATAGTGTGAAAGTCAATGAACTTCATGTTTACTAATTATAGTACAAAGCTGAAAATATTCTACGTACATTTCTTGTAGAGGTCAACAGTATACCGCTCAACTTCTTCTTTGTTTTGGATATCTAACATACTGATGAACTCTGATATTGCCGTCTTAATATCAATCCCTGTAAAATCTGTTCGAACATCCTCATCAATTTGATATTTGTTAAAGTTAATTGCATAATCAACATTGATATTAAGCGGATTTAATGGTGTCAACTTTCTTAAAAGAGCATCTACATCGTCCGGTGATATATTCATATCAATAATAAATTTAATAAAATTATTTTTAAAATTTTCTCGAACATCTGGTGTAATGTCTCCGATTTTAACTAATTCAGATAATTGAATTTTTTTATGTTTAGGTGACAGCCTATTCTCAGTAAATTCATATTCCGAACTAGGTATATCAAGAATATAATAGCCTTTAATACTATCCACGTCTCCAAAATCCATTTGAAATGGGTTACCTAAATACAAAATTTTACCATTATCATATACTCGCTCTTCTCGTAAATGAAAATGTCCCGAAATTGTTAAAGGTGATTTTGTGAGCAGGTTTTTTGTTGTCATACCCTCAGCACAAATCTTAAATGCGTTTTGTTTAAATGTTTGAATTTCAAAATGACCAAATATAATATCGCTATCTGGAATATCTTCAAGCCTAGTACCCCATGGACAAAACGTTACATGTTTATTAAACAATATTTCCGTTTCAAGTTTTGAAATTACAGTAATATTTTTCCATCCTTTTAAGATTGAAAGTGAATTTACATCTGATCTATCTTTATAGTACGCGTCATGATTACCCACTAACATAATTATATTAAAATCTTCCCATATTTTTAATATATCTGTAACGAAATGGATCGTGTTAACGGCAATTTCATCTCTATAATGAAAAAAGTCACCGCTAATTATTATATCGCTAATGTCCTTTTTATTAAGCTCTTCCCGCAACCACTTAGCCCAGTTTGTAGCAATATCTAACCATAAAATACTATTCTGATGAACACCTATATGTATATCACTTATACAGCAAACTTTTGATTTTTTTAAAAAAATATCCATTATTCATTATTATCACCAAGAAACATATCATCTGAATTGGTAGAAACCGATTTACTATAAACCACTGTATGACCTATTTGCTCATCATATACTGTCTCTTGATATTTCGTAATAGTATCGCGATGCTTTTTTTCTTTTTTAATTCTATTGATAAAAGCATGATATGCAACTGTTGTAAAATATGAAAATGGATTATTGTTTAAATTAACATTAAATTTTTTATTTTTAAGCGCAGAAAACATTTTTAATACGGCATCCCCGATCATATCATCCTTATATGAATAATTGATAAAATTTGGAGCGTAACTCAGACCATTAGCAATTTTCACCACCATTTCACACACTTCATCACCTAATACATCAGTATCATAATAGTCTTTAATTTTTTGTAAAAATTCTTTACCATTAACATAATGTTGACTCTTTGGTTTCTTTGTTTTAGGTTTTTTCGGTCGTCCCGGTTTTTTCTTTTTAGTAGCTGGTGTTTTAACTACTTGTTTCTCTGATTTTTTGTAAGCCATATTCAATATTTTCTTTCTGGTATAACTGTATTCGCTTTTGTAAGTGTTGAATACCGTATTGTAAGTTATCGGCAAAATCAAAAATAATAAGCTTAGATTTATTTTTATGAAGTCTTAAACCTCGACCTATAGACTGTATCGTTTTAATTTTCGCTTTACCACCACTTCCAAATACTATATAATGTAGATTTTTAATATTTATACCAGTACTAAAAATCTTTGATATAGCAACAACAACTACGTTGTCTTCTTCTTCCATTATTTTTTTAACCTTATCTCTATCTTCAACATCAACTTCTCCACGAATAAAATATACACGTTTATCCGGACACTTTAATTGTAAATGTCTCTGTAAAATCTCTCCATGTTCAATATAATCAACCATAATTAAACCGTTTTTATCTAACTTATTACACAAATCTCCTAAAACATTATTACGAAAATTATTATGTATAATAAAATCTAATTCACGTCTATATCTATCTGTCGGATTTAATTGTTCTCCGGGATACCTAACATACTTCGGCTCACCAGCGTAATCTAATTTTAATATTTGTACCTTTACATCTGATATGTAATTATCATTTCTAAGTTCATAACTACTTCGCTCATATATAATTGGTCCAATTTTACCAATTATATTCCATTGATCAATATATTCTTCCGGCATAGTACCAGTAAAACCAAACCGGTGAGGTGTCCTTATCTGTTTAATGATTTTATTTATTTTGTTTCCTCTTCTTAATTTGTGTACTTCATCTATAACACATACATCTACATTTGTCATCCACTCTACATTAGATTTACTACTCTGCAATATTCCGATATTACATATAATAACATTGGTTGACAAATCTAATTTATGACTACCAGTCCATTTTGTATATGAAAAATTAGCTCCATAATCTACAAAATCATCATATGTTTGATTTACTAATCCTAAATCAGGTACAATAAGCGCACAAGTAAAGTCTTTATCTACTTCATATAAACTTTCAAGTAATGTAGCTATAGTTAATGTCTTTCCACCTGCCGTTGCTAGTACAACTGTACCTCTACCACTTTTAAGACAATTATCGACAACATTTTTTTGATAGTCTCGTAATTTAAGTTTTAGTTTTGGTAACTCTTTTACTGTATAACTAGGTGCAGCTTGTTTGACGAAATTTTCTGTAAGTAATAATTTTTCACTATATTGCTGTTCAATACAAAACTTCTGTATTTCATCATATAAACCAACTTCGAAACGACCGGCAGGAGTAATAGCATAAATTCTAGAAGGTATAAACCTACCTCTCCATCGAGCAAACTTAGCCGCTTTATTTGATACTGAAAATCGTTCACGAATTTCATCAAAATGATCCCCCGACAACATTCCTTGCCGTCGACTATTGTCCCAATCTATTTTTATACTCATCACTGTGTTTCAAGTTTCATAATCTCTGTAAGATTACGAATGTCAAATGTCATACTGCTCAACGTCCTGTCTGTTTTCTCTAAAAAAGAAATTATATAATCAAACTCTTGAATTTGACTATCTAGCTTCAATACAACTTCATGCTTAATAACCTTTTGTTGTGCGGATGGACGTGTAATAGCGATCGGACTCTCCTCAACGAGCCTATCAATTAAAGTATTGACTATTTTCCATCGCTTACTCTTTAAATTTCCCAACTCTATCTTTGCTCTTACTTGTCTACCTGCCCACTTATGCTTAATTCCGGGAAGTTTTAACTGCATATCCCTTACATTAAATTCATCTAGATGTGTATCTTGAGTAAGTTCGTCAATATACTGGTCAAGTAGTTCCATTATCATAAATAATAGCGTACTATCATGATAAATCAATGTTTATTTGAAAAATATTTTAAACAATCGTTGACAGAGAATATGACCACTGCTTCAGCTGGCATTGGTGGTACGGCAGCTACAACAGATAGTAGTGACTTCTATGCCCCTGGTGATGCGCGGCTTCCAAAAAGCCTATTTGGGGGGAAAATCTTAACAAGAGCAGGAGTAGCAGGCAAAAAGCGGCGCAAAAAGCGCAAAAAGCGTCGCTCTTCTACAAAAAAGAAGTAAGTAACGTTAATGGATCTAGGTCATTGGCATTATCATAAAAATTTTACAAACAAGAGCTGCTACGGGTTCATTTATGAAATTACCAACCTGTCTAATAAAAAAAGATACATTGGTAAAAAGCAAATTGAAAAAATTATTAAGCGACCTCCGCTTAAAGGTAAAAAGAATAAGCGGCATTTAATTACCGAATCAGACTGGAAAACATATACAGGTAGCTGTTCGGCATTAAATGAAGACATAAAAATCCATGGAAAGGAAAATTTTGCTTTCAATATTCTTAGATTGTGCTATAATAAGTGGGAACTTGCTTATTATGAAGCCGAACTACAATTCAAATTAGGTGTTTTATTGAGAGACAACTACTATAACGGAATTATTAATTGTAGAGTCGGAAAAAAACCTAAGAAATGTATATAATATTACCTTTACAAAACATTAAGATTGTTGATTTTTCAGCAATCATTACTAATAATGTAGAAATAAACCTTATCAACGATATTGATTCATATGGATTAATAAAAGAAGATGAAATCAATATAAAAAATAAAGATGTCAAGCGACTACTATACCATCATATAATATACGGATTGTGTCAATATGTATTAAATGTTAAAAGTAAAGAAAAATTAATTATACATTATTGTACATTAATAACTCCTACACGCCACCTGTCTAAATACATAGATACTGAAACTATTCAAACATTTTTTAACAATTTCACAGTGAAATTACGCAAAATGTTGCCTATTAAATTTCTAATACTTGAGCAGTCTTTCAACAATATTAAACATGAGATAGAACATGGTAATGGAGGTAAAGCAGACATAGTAACTCAAGCTAAATGTGCAGTTGACAGCTTTGATGTATCTAAATTTACATTTACAAAAGCTAGATATTTTGCGAACAGGTACAAACTAAATTATCTGTCTAATAACTATTTTAAAAAAGTTAGGAACAAACAGTTGATTTTAAGTTGACACTAGATTAAAGTCTTTATGACGTTGTTACCGGGGCCTTAACTTACTCCCCGAGCCATATTAATAAAAAGACTAAATACTTACACATATGTCTAAGAGTATTAATAATATTATTGCGAGGTATACAGCTTTAAACGACATACAACTCGACGAAGCTGAAGGATTACCACCATTACCAGACGCACCAGCTGGTGACCCAGCTGCAGCAGGTCCTCCACCCATAGATCCCATGGGCGGTATGTCACCCATGCCACAACCTGAGCCAGAAGTTAAAACTATGTCTGACGAAGCATGGGTATCTTCAGTTAAAACAATGATCGAATTATTATCTTATGGTTTAAATGCTGATGAAGACGTTGCCCATAGGGCGCCTGTTTCTAAATGGCTTAAAATGAAAGATGAAATCGATAAAGAAAATGCATTTGATATTGCTGAAGAAATTGATGAGTTTTTAGCTAACGAGGATTAACATGTATACATTTAAACGGTATCTCCAAATTCTTAACGAAGGTGGCGGGGGTGGTCATATGAACCATCCTTTTGATTTACCTAGCATTAATACCGGAAAGCAATTACTTCGCTTATTTGAAAAAACAGTTAAACATATCAAGAGAAAATCAGCTGCTACAAAATTAGATGGAGTTAACGTCTCGGTAAGATTAATTGAAGGTCCTAACGGATTAGAATGGGCAATGGATCGTGGATCAATGAAACCATTAGATCTTAGCGGTATAACAATTAATAAATTACAAGAAAGATTTCCCCCATCAATCGATCAAGACTCAGACACCGGTGACGTTGTCGAAACTGAACACGGAATGGTTAAAGCTGGAAGTATAGTATTATCAATTCTTAATTCTGCATTGCCAGATATGGAAAAGGAAATAAAAAAATTAGGCTTAACAAAATCGTTTGATGGTCATAATGCATTTTTTATTAATACAGAATTTATTGAACATGGTGGTACTAATGTTGTTCAATATGGTAAGAATTTTATTGCATTTCATGGTATTAATAAATTTAAGCATGTTACAAAAAACCCTAGTACGGGAAACACTGTTAATAGGCGTGAAGCTTCTGAAGTATCATACAATGAAGATGTATTTAATCGGTTTATCGATATTGTTCAGGTTCATTCTAAGAAGCAAGATTTTGATACCCATGGTGTTATTAATGTACAATTCTCAAAAGAACCTGAATTTCAAACTGTACTAGATTCAAAAATTGAAATATTACTAACTCCAAGTCATTCAGAAACTAGAATATTACAAGAATGGTTATTTGCAGCAAGAAATCCATATGATAAAAAAATAAAAATGTTTGATACTAATGTCAAAGCGATGGAAAAAAAGGTTTATCAATATGTTATAGGTGAAAATAATGTTTCAGTTGAACCTCTTAGTGAAGCTTTTAATGAGCATGATATTAAAACTGCCATCGATGCATCTATATTTTGGCATGCTACTAGAATGTTAGGTAGAGAAGTTAATTCATCTCTAGAAACTTTACACAATGATACAATACCTGTTGGAGAAGGAATTGTTATACGTGACCTTCCATCCGGTAGAACTAAGATAGTAGGTGGTAAACGTGTACCTATACCACATCCAATGTTTAAAATAACCGGTGAATTTATTGTTTCCGGTCTACAATCATCATTTAAATGAGTTTTACTACGGTTTATGAACGTTATATGTCAAGTCTTTTAACAGAAGACAAGAATGACATTGTAGCAATATACCCAGGAGGGTTTAAGCCACCTCATAAAGGTCATTACGAGCTTGTCAAATCATATTCTTCTGATCCAAATATACGAGAAGTAAAAATATTACTTGGGCCCAAGCCAAGAACAAATGAAGCTGGAGATATACCGATAACCGAGGAAATGTCTCGTAAAGTTTGGAATGATTATTACA
>CEPX01190519.1_pt1 | contig 12816 bp, 6 predicted proteins | sample 361361 | NCBI WGS metagenome assembly CEPX01 (sample SAMEA2619974, study PRJEB7988) | marine metagenome | biome: marine biome (ENVO:00000447); feature: mesopelagic zone (ENVO:00000213) & marine oxygen minimum zone (ENVO:01000065); material: "saline water (ENVO:00002010), including plankton... | reverse complement strand
CCCGAAGGATCGCGGAGCAAGACCCGCCCCCCCAGGGGAAAGCTACCATAATTTTGCTATGGCATTTGATTTTAATCCCGCATGGGAACAAGGCAACTATCCATCCGGCGCTGGATTAAGCGACTCAAAACCATTCCTTCGATTTAGCGATGACAACTCGCTATGGGAAGCCTCTAACCTCCCTGCAATCGGCACAGCGCTGGGTCTTCGATGGGGAGGAACTTTTAACAGTCGAGATCCGATCCATTTTGATTTTGGAGATGTTGTGGCGGAGACGGCTAAAGATCAGTTAGTTACCATGGCTCAAGAACAAAACGTGCCACTTAATCGAGTGGATCTTTCTGCGGTAGTTTAAAACATAATAACTCATGTCACAAGTCCCACGCATACTTAATGTCAAATTAAAAAAAACTAATTTCTATACAGTACAAGATCCTGGACCGTTCACTGGTGTTGCTTCCCCGGCAAACTTAAATGATTACGAAATAATTAGAGGCACTTACGGTCTATATTACAGAGGTGGTAAGATAGGCACTGTGTATGAACTTATAAACATTGGGAACAACGTATTGGTTATTAAAGATATTGCCGGATATCTTGTAGCAATGTTACAAGAAGCAAAAAGCAGCGGCATTAACTTGCGAGTTACCAGTGGATTCCGAACAATGAAACACCAATTGCAACTTTTTCAAGGAAACCAAGATTCGTCTACAGTCTTTGTTGCAAAACCTGGATTTAATCACCATCAAATCGGCATCGCAGTAGATTTTAACGTGAACGACAAGCGAGGACAAGTATATGAATGGCTTGTTAAAAACGCTTACCGTTTTGGGTTCATTCGAACAGTCCCCAACGAGCGATGGCATTGGGAATATTGGGGAAGTTGGGCTGAACAACAGCAACCAGAATGGTCGAAACACAAAAGGCTAAACCATAAACAGTTATCGATGTTTTCAAAAGTTCCAAGAATTCATAGATGCGGAGACGGGGGACCAGGAGGAAAGTTTCCAGTTAGCGAATCGCATTGGTGGACCACCCTTGGCGCTTCTGGAGAGCACACAGATACTAGCACTGAGGGTATGACAAATTCATGGATTGGATTTTCTAATGAATTTCTGCCTACTAAATTTGATCGCGAAGATCCCAATTGGGGTACCAACAAGTTTTAAAGATCTAACTAATTACAGTTATGCCACCACGCAATAGAGATGCGGTTTGTTTAGACGGCTTTGTCAATACGGCTCCGCTAGACATCGCCAATACTGATCCCTCCTATCCCGCATATGGAGCAGGGGTATATGGTGATGAGATTGTTGAACCTCTCCCTCGGCGGATCCCCGCGCCCTCTGAGGATATACTTCAAAAGGGAAACTCGTGGATAGTATTAGGAAGAGATAGAACAGGCTCAAGAGCAAGTGGCCACGGAGGTGCTGCTGAGACTGGATGTAGCGCAATAGATATTTGCGTAGGAATGGGTGGTCCATGCCCCACTAATGGCGAGAACGTTGATCCCAATTTTAAAGCAGATGGCGCACGAATCTATGTAAGTCAAAAAACAAATATTGACGTTGCCTTTAACACAGGGTGGAGGGACATTGGACTCCGAGATGGTATTCTCCAAGGGCGTAACACCCGTGGCGCTGGCATGATGAGTGATTCTTTTAATGAATCAGGTATTGGTATTAAAGCCGATGCTGTGCGTATAATTGGTACCAATGGAATAAAATTAGTAACAAGAACCCAAAATAGGGACAGCCAAGGTCTTCTAGCCGATTATAACGGCATCGAATTAATTGCCAACATGGATGATAGCGATTTACAATATATGGTTAAAGGCAATAATTTGGTTGCCTGTTTAAACGACCTCGAAAAAAGAATTAATGCGGTGATGGGAGTTCTTCTTGAGGTTATTAGAGCGCAAAATACATACAATAAAGCCATCCTAAACCATACACACCAGATAACTCCCGCCGTCATTGGCGGTTCCGCCGCTGGTCCCGTCACCGCAAATCTCGTTTACCCCAAAACGAGCAAAGCCGCCACGCTGGTCCCATCAGGCTGTAAAACAATCACCGACTTTGCTACTGAGTCTCTGGATGTTTTTAAAAACAGAATTAATTTAAATATTAATTGGAATACAAAATATTTGACCGGCGGTGATACCGCCAATTATATTTTAAGTCAATACAATAAGGTCAACTAAAGTGAGTATGGATTGGAGATATAGAAACGAGTGCCAGCCATTTTCCGATGAAAACGGAAAGCTTTATATTGTAGTCGATAGCGAATGGGAGTCGATTGGAACAGAAAAAGAAAGTAGGCTAGCTGCTGCCAAAGTTTATGGCGTTGAAAAATTATTACAATTTTATGGAAAAGAAACCACAACGTCGTGGATCAATGCTATACAATCCTACGCAGTAGTAGAAGACTATTTTGTTAGCTATAAACCCTGTGTGCCAATGAAAGTTTTGGTTAGGGTTCTACAGGCCACCTTTGACGGGGTACCTGACGATGCCAGCGCTTGTGATATTAACAAACCAGCGGAAGGTTATCTGAGCGCATATTTGTCTGCTGCTGATTATAGAGAAAGTATAGAGTATGTAGCGGACACTATACTATCCTATGTGCCAAAGCTAGCCGTTGCTGGTGAGTTTATCACAAATATAGATATAATAGCAGAGGCAAACAGGCTTCGAAGGTGCTCCAATGTTATTGATAGATACTTTACCATAAATCAAGTAACAATAGGTCCACGCGAATCCGTAACGTGTCCTCCAACGATGGAAGATCGCCTAGAGATTGGATATACATATGATTATAAAGTTGCGTTTGCTCTTGTTGAAGGCTCTCAATATACTGTTGGATATGATTGTTTTATAGAAAATACATTACTAAATCATTTAACAACTGCAAATTATTTAATTAATTTGAGCAGCATGGTTGAGGTACTAAACAATAGAAACCAAGAAACTTTTGATATTTTTTCATTTTTATCACAATACACTTTACCAACCCCTGTTATACAGACAAAAGAGAAGCCCTCCGATGGCTTACCAGCTTATAGCGATGGAGCCAGTTTTGGCTGGGCGGACGCAGCCAAACTATTAAGCTTGGAATTAGATATAAACTTATGTAAATCAGCCAAAGAGCTAGCGGAAGAAGAAGGGCTATTAAATCTAGATAGAGAGCAAGCGGCAATACAGGCTGCACGAAGAAAGCTAGCAACTAAAGACCGATGGTTTGATAAAACAAGAGATCTCTTAGAGTCTATCAAAGATCCACAACCAGATCAAGACGAGCAATGGCTAAAAGAAGCTCTTGGCAAAATATTCGGTGATGTTTTGGGAAAGGCTAATATTGCGTGCATTGTTAATGAATCGTTACAATGTTATTTAGATCGTCTTATAGCACTTTTAGGAGAACAAATTTTAGATGAAGACTGTGATTTGGGAAACTTATTACAAGTTTCTATAGACCTCGGGGAAATGGTAGATAGTCACTGCGGATTTAAGAGGTGCGATAACCGAGGGAATATCTTTGATTTTACCGTTGGGTTCCCAATCTTTCAAGGTCTTAGTATACCTGCTAATTTTCCCACTATAGACTTTCTAGATGAAGCAATAGCAAAAGCGATAGAGCAATTATACAGAACTTTAATTGGTGCCTTAGCGTCAGCTATTATGGGAGTAATTGAAAATTCTTGCGACTTTTTGTTTGACGACGTATTGGGAGAGGGAGATGCGGTAAGCACTCTTAGCGACGGTTACCAAAGCTGGATTAGCAACACTATCGGTATTAATATATCTGAACTAGAAGATCCAGAAGCCTGGAAAGAAGCGCTGGTGACCACTGGCGGATCTGGTTTTGTTGGAGTAATTGGAGGGTTAGTAAGCAGCATGGTTGCTTCAGGAAAAGCAGTTTGGAGCGCCACGGGCGTTTCTCTAAATCTGCCTAATCCCGACAACGGGGGACGGGTAGAAGAAGTCTTTATATCTCCGCAAGTGTTTACCTCTTTGTTCACCGATCTATTGGCTGCTACAGAAGCTATAAGCGCTGTAACAACAGCCAGCGAGCAAGCCAAGCTGTACAAGGGAAATGCTAGTGAAGAAACACAAAGATTGGCATTTAGATGTATTAAACTAAGAAATCCTGATTTTGCGGAATTAATTGCAGATCAATATAAGCTTGCAGATATGTTTTCAGCCATGGGTAAACTGGTAGATTCAAAGTTTTTGTTTGAGGTGGAAGATGATACTCGCACTCCTCCAAGAAATTTCTGCGATCTTGATGACGGCTCAGAAGCCAGAGCAGCACGGGAAACACTATTATCAGAGAAAGATCCAGATATATCTGAAGACGATATCAACGAAATTATTGACAAAGAGATAGAACGAAACAAAGAAAAGCTTTGCAGTTCCGTAACATTTATTGAATCTTATCTAAATGGTGGCATCGCACCGCCTTTTCCCACAATATTTGGTGGTGAAGACTCTTTAATTCCCGAGATGCCGGAAATCATAGATGCTATAGCAGGCGATGCAGGAGATGGCATATTGGCTACCATAATTAGTAGTTTTAATTTTGATGCTGTAAAATATGGCGATATTTGGGAAGGCATGTTATCAATGGGGCTCCACGATCACGAGACGGTATTAAACGATCCTAGAATAATATGGGGTCGTTACAGAGCCGACACGGGCTGCGACGACACCCTTGGCAGCCACTACGAGAGAAAGTATTTTCGTTATTATACAAACAATAATGGCAATAGCAGATTCCGCTGTGGGTATTCTGCTCCCAGCGGCTGGAGTCCAGCGTATACCGGCGGAGAACAATCAGTACTTAACCAAGAATTCTCAGATGGCGATGTCGATGAAAGTGACGCAGTGTTCTCAGGCAGATTGCAAACCGAGCTTGGCATGACATATGATGTCATGAAAGACATATTTAACTTTCTTGAAGATCACGATCACAAAGATGGGCTCGCCCACCAATTGTTTTATGAGCCCGACGATACACTTGTTGCTTACGATGTATGGATTTATCACGAAGGCGGAGTCACCCGGATTGGCAAAGATCCCTTTACGGAAGTTACGATTGTAAAATCGAAATATGAAGAGCTTGACCAACCGCCTGTAGGCTCCTATACCTACAACTTCGGTGGCAATTGGAACAATAACGATACCTCAAACTTTGAAGCGGGTATGAAACAGAAGGACTGGTTTAAGGAGTACGCCGATGAAGTCGGGCAAGACGCATCACAGGGTATGCTCGACGCCTTAAGTGGGTTTGCCGATGACGATTGGGATAAGATAGCAACCGCCGCCGGTATTGCTCTTGTAGGGGGTACCACACCTGCTGCCGTTATGTTGCTTTTAGGAATTATTGGGGGCACATCGCTCCTGGCATCGGGGATGGGGATCTTTATTGGACCCCTGTTTGCGGCTCTATTTTTGAACACTTTTGCACTTGCCATAGGGAATGCCGTCATTGCAGGCGTCTTCCTCGCTGTCTGGGCGTGGAGAAAGAAAAAAGAAGAAAGAGGCAGAGAAGCCTGGCGATTCAGCCCGGTGGCATATACATCCTCTGAAACAGTGGAAGACGATGATGGCAATGTGGTCAGCTTGCAAATTCCAGATTTAACTACAACTTTTGATATTGTTGTTAATCGCGATGCTGGATCCGTCACCGTAACAAAGCGCGAGATCTTATCAGAAAAAGTTAGCAGACCGGGTTCCTGGCCGAGAGACTTAACCCGGTTGGATCGACCACGTTCGACTCTTTTTGGCGTTGAGTCGGGCTCCACCGCAGCGTTATTTTGGAATGAAGAAACTCAATCCTGGGTTGATTCACGCTTAACTGACATACAAAACAATACTAGATTAAGAACATACGTACAAGACTATACTATAAAAACTACGGAAGATGACTTAGGAGACAAAAAAGATTTAGGCGGGCTGGACGAACTCCGCTCCGACACTTCCACGAACGACAATGACGAGCCAACGTTTGACTTAAATGATTTGTTGGATGTTAACGCACTTCACGCAACCCAGTCAGACGGAACAGCGGTAATAACATCGCCGTATGCAAATATTTTTGGACGTTTGGTCACAAATGCATTAAAGAGTGTTTTTACTTCCTCTAGTGACGCAATGGCGATTGAAAGTATGATGGACTCTTTTAATACCGACCCGGATGCCGCCAATCAATCAAGCTATTATCTAGGACGAGCCTCCGTGTTTCTTGATCGATATGGCACTTTTATGCAACAATTGCTTACCTCATGTGCAGCAGCCATCCCAGCGGCAAAATATTTTAAGACCCCCATGGTGACCAACGAAGATATGGGCACCACGACTTCAGCATTCGACTCTATTAATTTAGTATTTCCTGATAGTGATATTTTTGATTTTACTGAGCTTGCAAAACAAATGAATGATTATATTAAAGAATTGATAAAATTAGAGATGAGCCTAACTTATTGTGATTCTATAGGTCCAAATAATAGGGCAAATGTATCTTATTCTATTATAATGCTTGTAAGATTGGTTATAATTGAAATAGCACTGGCATCAGTTCAGGTCTTAGAAGTAATGGGTCCAGGTCTTATAGATAGCCCGATATTTGCCAAACAAGTTCTGGAATTGATCAAATTAGATATGGAGAAGTGGCAAGCATCTTTTGACACGCTTGACAGTAATCTATATGACGATATTTTAAATAATAGCAAGATATATTGGGAAACATTGTTTTTAATAAACGGAGAAGGGGTAACATATGATTCTGGGGAGGATGCTTTGACAGCTATAATTGTACAAGAAATTGTTAATGTAAAGCCCTCCATCAGCACTACGTTAAATTTAAGTCACGTTCCAGACAATTATGATGAATTTATAACTAGCACAATGTTTCCAACAGTTGATGCACCAGCTAAACCTGAGAGTGGCACAATCGTCGTGCCCCCTCTTGCAACTGAACTCGCGGCATCAACTGTGTCCGCGACATATGAGAACGAGTTGATAATGACCCACTACTACGAAGAAGGTAGCAGCGGATACCACCCCGACGACGGCGACGGATACGACACCGACCCCAACACCGGACTCTCGCATAGCACCGACTCAAGAGACTGGTTCGTCCGTGGTCTACGAGATCAATATGACCCCCTCATACCAGATGATTTAGTAGCCCACCTTCTTGATCAATATAATACTTGGCTCGACAACAATGAGGGCTTGCCCAATGCCTCGCACAAAAATATAGAGTTAGAAAGAAAGTATACATATGTCTCTACCACGGGCGACAAGATTAGATTCAGTATCGAGACTAAGTTCACAGGAAAAGCGCATGAGGAAAACCCCGCCCAGAGCGGCCAAGAAGGCGATCCCGATGCGTCTCCACCGGAACCCTCCATACCCGACACGCCCGCCGCTTGGGGGAATGATTGGACGTATAAGGTCACCCTCGGCGCAGAATACACAACTGAGTTTTTTGGACGAATGAGCGATTGGGCAATTTTCAATCCATTCCGCGATGAAGTCTATGGCATGGTGCCCACCAACGCCGACATCAACGACGCCGGATGCGACAGCAACGCTCTAGGAGAAAACGGCAAACGATGGGGTCCGCCAAGTCGCGCAGACGTGGATGTCAGCCACGAGGTAAGACCCGGTTTATATTTTGAAAGATATATAAAGTTTCAAAAGAAAGGAGCACCTAGTTGGAGAATACTTGGAGTCAGTAATTTTGTAACTCTTATGGAAAGGGCATTACAGATAGGCTCCTGGAAGCCTTTCGCACACACTGGAGACGGGGGAATTTATGACGGAGCCCCACTGGCAAAATTCGGCACGTTGCTAGACCAATTTGAACTTATTAGGTTCGGATTCAGACTAAACTACATCGATGTCCTCGGCTATCCGGGGTCAGGTCTATCTGATATCGGCTCAAAAGCACGCAAATGGGGAGCGTTTTATTTAAAAAACCAAACGATAGCAGTCAACTCAAGCATAGACGAATTCTTGGAGTTGGAAGCCTCCGACCAAGCCATATATGCTACGATGCCCGACACATGGAAAAAAGATTTCAATTCAGTTCCTTTAATTAATGTAGAATGTGAATATACATCCGATAGAACAGATGCGTTACGAGAAGACGGCTCCCCAGTCAACAAGCTCCTTAATGAAATTTTTGAAGCGGGCGCTTTCGCTATAAAATACGAGGAGTCTTTGCAGGGATTAAAAGAATCAATGTGGGAGAGAGAAACATGGCGCATACTTTTCGATCTTGTGGTACCGGTAAAAGACATCGCAGCCACGCTCGCTGTATATCAATATTCAGCGTTATCGGATGAAGCGACTTTCATAGGAGGAGTACAGGGCACAAACTTATATCAGATTGTGGCAAAAAGCAAACTATCGGCATTACAAATAATTGTTAATTCTATTTATGGTACAGGAAAGGTTAGCTTTGTAGATCCGTTTTTGCAAAAAGCCGGAACACCATAAGTCTACAAAACTATTTAAGCACAGGAGAACACTAAATGGCAGGATTATCACCTAAATTACCGTTACATAGAAATTTTGAAGATGGATATGCTTTGAATAAAACTTTTAAAGATCTTACAAGGCAAAATTTAAAAATGTTAATTTTAACCTCCCCAGGCGAGAGGCTTATGTTTCCGTTATTTGGAGTGGGGCTAAGACGATATTTGTTTAGAAACGCCGATGCAACTACGTTTTCTGAAATAAGAAACAAGATTAATTCGCAAGTTAGACGATATATGCCTTATGTTAGTATTGAATCGGTCGATTTCCTATCGGAATCTACCTCGACAAGTATAATAGAGGGCACTTCTCCGGGTAATTTTGTACATCTTCAGATAAAGTATAGTATTCCAGATTCCTTTCTTTCGGATACGCTTAGTGTTAGGATATAATTATGAATAGTCAAAAAAGAGGTATTTTGCGTGGGCAATAAACGTAATAATATAAAAATTAATTACTTAAGTCGAGATTACTCTTCTATTAAAGAAGATTTAATAGCATTTGCAAGAAGATATTATCCCGATACATTTCAAGATTTTTCTACGGCTGGTTTCGGCGCACTAATGCTCGATACCGTTGCATATGTAGGAGATATATTGTCTTTCTATTTAGACTATCAAGCCAATGAAAGCTTTTTATCGACTGCTATTGAATATGAAAACATTTTAAAACATGGACAAACAGTCGGATATAAACACCAAGGTGCTCGCGCTTCATACGGAAATATTACATTATATGCAATCATTCCTGCTAATGCAAGTGCGACAGGACCAGACACAGACTATATGCCCATTATCAAAGCCGGATCTACATTCGCAGCAGCCAATAACATATTATTTACTCTTTTAGAAGATGTTAACTTGGCAGATTCAGCAAATGAAATTGTTACAGCCAACACAACGACGACCGGAGAACCAGAAAACTTTGCTGTAAAGGCCACTGGCGTCGTTGTTTCTGGGGAAGATCGAGTAAAAAAATTTACAGTAGGCGATTTTGTTAAGTTTAGAACTCTGAGCCTTCCAGGCAATAATATAACAGAAGTTCTCTCGATAGCAGATCTTGAAGGATATCAGTATTATGAGGTAGATCACCTATCACAAAACACTATTTATGTGCCAATTTCTAATAATGATACCACAACTAACGTGCAAGCTCCCAACATTCTAAAGCCAGTTATTGTCCCGCGCCGGTATATTGTACAAAATGATAGAAATCAAACAGTCATTACATTTGGATATGGATCCGAAGCAGAAATTTCCTTTCAGTCGCTTGATAGTTCCAGGGATGTGGTATTAAATATACACTCTAAGAATTATATCACAGATACCGCTCTAGATCCTTCCGTTCTAATAAAAACAGACCAGTTTGGAGTCGGACCATCTAACACAACTGTATATGTAACATATAGAACCAACACTGCTAGAAATTCTAATGCGACTTCAAATTCGGTTACGACACCGGTAAATATACAATCGGAATTTGCGAATCGAACTCAGCTATTAGGTAGTAAAATGGCAGGCGTTAGAAGCTCAATTGAGTGTACCAACGAAGAACCCATTCAGGGTGACGTTCGTGCTCCAGGTATTGATGATCTAAAATATTTAATTCAAAGTAGTTACTCGTCACAAAACCGAGCCGTCACGGCAGAAGATTATAAAGGCATGGTATTAATGATGCCATCTAAATTTGGTGGCGTGGAAAGGTGCTCTATTATACAAGATGTTGATTCAAATTTAAGAAATATCAATATTTATACTATTTCACGATCTCCTTTGGGGTTTTACGAACCAACAAATAGTATTGTAAAAGAAAACATTAAAACATGGCTATCATCCAAAAGAATGATCAACGATTCTGTAGATATTTTAGATGCTAAGATCGTTAATCTAGGAATTAAATTTGAATTAATTTCTGAGATGGGGGTTAATAAAACACAAATATTTAGTGATGCTGTTTCGAGATTAACAGCATTTCTAGTCAATGGGCAAGATGTCGGTGAAGATTTTAGCATCACAGACTTATACACAGTATTAAATAATGTACCCGGAGTAATAGACACAGTTTCCATAAAAGTAGACCAGATTGCTAACGTTGGATACTCGTCTACAATATTTAATGTAAAGACCAATACATCCCCAGATGGCAGATATATCAAAGCGCCTGTCAATGTGGTATTTGAAATTAAATATCCAAGTGCTGACATACAGGGAACAATCGTATAATGGGAGTAAAAAGATACACAGCAATAGCAGATACGACAATTACCAATGCGTTTAAGTTGAATTTAAGGACTCGTGCCACTGGTTCTAATATGGGGCTATCTGATTCGCTTGAAGTGTTTCATATTTATGGACAAGAATCCTCTGGTTCATCTGAGAAGTCTAGGATTTTAGTTAAGTTTAAAGTTACGGGCTCAAACTCGCTCAAAACAGATAGAACAAATAAAAAGATTCCGGCAAAAGATAATGTAAGCTTCTATCTTCGCTTGTTCAACGTAAGACACCCGTTTACGCTTCCTAGAAACTATCATATGACCATTGCTGCCATATCCCAATCTTGGAACGAAGGCACCGGATTGGATATGGAATCATACAATGATCAGGGAGCAGCAAATTGGACAGATGCCCTAAGCGGTGCCGCTGGAGTCACAACTTGGGTTTCTGGAGGTGGCGGCGCTTTTCACGCAAGTCCAACATATAGCGCTTATTTTGATAAGGGCACGGAAGACATAGAGGTTGATATTACAACTTTGGTAGAACAGTGGATCGTAGGCTCTACCGGGGGTTCCGCCAGTGGTAAAGAGAATTTTGGCATTGGAGTTTATTTATCTAACGAATCAGAAAGTTCCTCTTCATATACAAAAAAATTCTCTTCTAGAGGATCTGAGTTCTTTTTTAGACGCCCCGTGATCGAGGCACGATGGGATTCAGCCAAAAAAGACGATAGAGGCAATTTCTATTATAGTAGTTCTTTGGCTCCAGCCGAAGACAATTTAAATACATTATATTTATATAATCGCGTTAGGGGCAGGCTACGAGATATACCCGGAATAGGACAGGGCGACAACATATTAGTAAGTCTTTTTTCAGGGTCAGGAGATAACTCCAAGCCCTATGGCTCAGCATTAAATCTACCTATTTCGGTCCCTTCGGTCAAAACGATTGCTGATTTAAATGCTACTGGCGGTTGGGTTGCAACTGGCATTTATTCATGTTCTTTTGCTGCAACCGCATCGGCTACGCCTCTAACTAAACTTTTTGATGTGTGGCACAGTTCCAGCACCCAGCAGTCTCCTCAATATTTTACTGGAAGCATTGTTCCTACAACACTTGCGCCATCTAATATTAATCCATATGTTAGGTATGCTATGAACATTTCTAATTTGAGAGATGTTTATTATCGTGACGAAACGGCACAATTTAGATTGTTTACAAGACAAAAAGATTGGAGTCCTACAATATATTCCAAAGCCACAGCAGAAGCTAAGCCCACAATTATAGATAGCGCTTCATTTAAAGTAGTACGAATCGTCGATGAATATGAGGCAATACCCTTCGGGACAGGATCCGATATGCACACACAACTTTCTTTTGACGCTTCAGGCAGTTACTTTGATTTAGATTTAACCATGTTAGAAGCAGGTTATGCATATGGAATTAAATTCGCTTTTTATGATGAGGGCGCAAAATCTTGGAATGAATACCCAGATGTGTTTAAGTTCAGAGTAGAGGAGTAATATGTCTGTAAAAGATCTTTTTAAAAGAAGTCATTCAGTTATAGCGTCTGCGAGCCTCGAAACTATGGGAGCAGAAGTTGAATCTGCTGACTATTTTGAACCATACATAAAAGATCAAGATCGCCTTGAACCTCACGTAGACTTCAGTGATCCAGCAAACTTCGTAAAATACGGTTCTGCTGAACAATATTATGATACAGCAATCAAGTGGATTTGGGGAAACTATCCATATGATGGCTCCTTAAAAGAAAAGCTTGAGTGGCGTAATCAGTCAACACTACTTGACTTGTACATTTATGATGTGCGCTATCCAAAAACAACTGGATATGCTACTTTTGCGCCAACGCGATGGGGAACTCATACTGGAAGTCTTTATAGTGGCTACGGAGCACCCGCATCATCAGATTATGAATATATTAATTTAAAAGGCGGTCCTGGCACTCCGTATGGACAATCAATCGGCACAGCTTCTTTAAAGGGAGTTTTTGACTCCAAGGCGAATGTTTGGGACGCCGATGTCACCGGATCCGG
>CEPX01115305.1_pt1 | contig 12824 bp, 14 predicted proteins | sample 361361 | NCBI WGS metagenome assembly CEPX01 (sample SAMEA2619974, study PRJEB7988) | marine metagenome | biome: marine biome (ENVO:00000447); feature: mesopelagic zone (ENVO:00000213) & marine oxygen minimum zone (ENVO:01000065); material: "saline water (ENVO:00002010), including plankton... | reverse complement strand
CGAAGAAGGCAAATTCGATATATTACAGGTTAAACAACAAAAACAGTGCAGTTGAAATATTAAAAAAAGTCGTAAAGCCCATTACGTATAAAGATGCTGGAGTTGATATAGATTCTGCTAATACTGCTGTTTCCAGGATAAAAAAATACGTAAAGCAAACTTATAATCCTAGTGTTTTATCTAATGTGGGTAGTTTTGGTGGATTATATCAATTTGATCAGGAAAATGTTTTGGTATCAAGTGCGGATGGCGTGGGAACAAAGTTAAAATTAGCATTCTTAACAAACAAACATGATACAATCGGACAGGATTTGGTCAATCATTGTGTTAATGACATATTAGTTATGGGAGCAAAGCCATTATTCTTTTTGGATTATATCGGATGTGGCAAGGTTTTTCCTGAAATCATTGAAGGTATTGTGAAAGGGCTTTCAATTGCATGCAAGGAGAATAATTGCTCTTTAATAGGGGGGGAAGTTGCTGAGATGCCTGGATTGTATAAGGAAAAAGAATATGATTTAGCAAGCTTTATTGTAGGTTCTGTAAAAAGAAAGAAAATAATTGACGGTTCAAATGTCAGGAAAGGAGATGTAGTTATTGGACTAAGCTCTAATGGGCTGCATACCAATGGTTATTCTCTTGCAATCAAGGTTTTACTCGAGAATTCAAAATTAAAGCTGGATGAGAGGCCAAAAGGTCTTGGTGTTGCGTTAAAGGATGAGTTGATGAAAGTCCATACAAGCTACTTAAGATCTGTATCTGAAATTATGGACAAGTTTGAAGTAAAAGCAATGGCACATATAACTGGTGGTGGATTGATTGAAAATATTCCAAGAGTTCTTCCCGAGAATGTTTCTGTTGAACTGGATAAAAAAAGTTGGAAAGTTAACCCTATCTTTTCCCTGATTCAGGAGTTAGGCAGGATTAATGATGACGAAATGTACAGGGTTTTTAATATGGGCATTGGGTTTATTATTATTGTTAATGAAAGCGATGCTAATAAGATATTAAGGTCACTTGCAAAGTTTCCTTTTAAGTGCCAAATTATTGGAAAAGTGATTGATAGAAACAGAAAAGGCAAAGCAAGGGTTGTTTTGGAAAAATATGCTTGAAAGTCAAAGACTTTCTAAAATTTTGGATTTCCGAAAACTTTAAATATAAGCTAGTTTATTGAAATTCTGCAAATATACAACATCTTGTGCTTATTAACTGGTTGATACACAATATGTTGTATCTACGCATGATGAGTAAAAAAGGCAAAATAAGAGGGTAATAAGATGGTGCAAAAGATTTCTGAGATCAAGAAGAGAGACGGAAGTATAGTCGCTTATGAAGAATCAAAGATAGCTAGTGCTATTTTCAAAGCAGCAAGGTCTGTTGGTGGTAAGGATATTGATGAAGCCAAGAAACTTGCGGCAAAGGTAACTGAAGAGCTTGAGAAGATGGTAGAAGGCATACCTACAGTTGAGCAGGTGCAAGACACTGTTGAGAAGGCCCTTATTGAAGCAGGACACGCAAAGACAGCTAAGACCTACATTGTGCACAGGCAGAAGAGAGCAGAACTAAGAGAGCAGAAGATGAAGGTTCTGGAAAAGGATTATTTGGATGAGGTTGATAAGAGATTTGATGTAAATGCACTGCGTGTTTTGAAATCAAGATATCTAAAAAAAGATGACAAAGGAAAATTAATAGAAACTCCAAAGGAACTTTTTACAAGGGTTGCGGTACATTCTGCCATTCCGGATATTTTCTATGACGAAAAGATTTATGACATACATTCCGGGCAAAATACCTTTGAACTGGAAGAGTTTGATCAAAAGGAGTATGATGGAAAATTTTCCATTGGAAAATATAAATTAAACCAGTACCATATGGAAGGTGTAAGGAGAATATATGAGCGTTATAATAAAGATAAGAAGATGCAGGTTTCCTGGAGCCAGTTATTAGAGCTGTTTGAGGAAAAATATTTTGATACATATGAAGGTAGTGTAGATGAGTTCTATAATTTAATGGTTGAAAAGAAATTCATGCCCAATACACCTGCAATAGCTAATTTCGGCAATTCTTTGGGAATGGGTTCAGCATGTTTTGTTTTAGGTGTTGAGGACAGCATGGAAGGAATAATGGATACATTGAAGCATACTGCCATCATCCATAAGAGCGGTGGAGGTACTGGATTCAATTTTTCCAAAATAAGACCAGAAGGGGATTTTGTTAGCTCTACATCAGGAGCTGCTTCAGGTCCTTTGTCTTTTATGAGGATGTTTGATACCATGACAGAAGTTGTCAAGCAAGGTGGTATTCGTCGCGGGGCAAATATGGGGATTATGAATTCCAATCATCCCGATATCGAGAGCTTCATAACTGCAAAAGACGGCAATAAAGCCCTGACTAATTTCAACATCTCTGTTTTGCTGATGGGTGATTTCTGGGAGCATTATGATGAAAACAAGCCTTATCCTTTAGTTAATCCTAGGAATGGGGAAGTTGTCAAGACTGTCAATCCTAAGATGCTGTTTGACAAGATAGTTTATCAGGCATGGGAAAGTGCAGAACCAGGAGTTATATTTTTTGATACTGCAAACAATTATAATCCATTCTATGAACATTTAGGGCCTATTGTGACAACTAATCCTTGTGGAGAGGTACTATTGTATCCGAATGAGCCTTGCAATCTAGGTTCTATAAATGTCTGGGCATTTGCCAAGGAAGATGCTGACGGAAATGTATATTATGACTGGAATGGCTTAAAGGAAACTGTGCATAAATGTACAAGATTATTGGATAATGTAATTGATGTGAATAAATTTCCTCTGAAGCAGATTGAGGAAATGAGCCTGAATACCAGGAAGATTGGTTTAGGGGTTATGGGCTTAGGAGATTTGTTGTATGAACTAAGGTTGCCATATAATACAGATGAAGGGCGTAAGTTCATGGAGAAGCTTATGCAGTTTATTGCTTATTACTCTAAATTAGAGAGTATAGAGCTTGCTAAGACTCGTGGAAATTTACCATATTACGACAAAAGTTTCTATAAAGAAGGTAGGTTGCCATTCAGAGGTTTTGATCTTAAGGATGGATGGGATTTTGATTGGGCTAAAGTTAGTGAAGACATTAAAAAGTTTGGAATAAGGAATGGTTATGATACAATAATCGCTCCTACTGGTTCGATATCCATGATTGCTGGCTGTTCTTCAGGTATGGAGCCGGTTTATTCTCTTGCTTTTGAGAAGAATGTTAAGATAGGGGACTTTTATTATGTCGATCCTGCTTTTGAGCGTGCCTTGAAGAAAGAAGGATTGTATTCGGATGAGATTATGGAAGCTATATGTGAGAATACAGGTTCTGTGCAGGACTTGGAAGGATTTCCTGAGGAATTGCAGAAAGTGTTTGTTACTGCTTTGAATATAACTCCGGAAGATCATATTCGTGCTTTAGCTTCATTCCAGAAATGGGTTGATAGTTCTATTTCTAAAACAAATAACTTTCCTGCAGATGCTACTGTTGATGATATGAGAGAAAGCTATATCTTAGCTTACAAGCTTGGCTGTAAGGATGTTACTGTGTTTAGGGATTCTTCAATTAAAGACCAGGTTTTGGTTGCTCCGAAGAAGAAAAAAGTGGAAGCTAAAGAAGCTGCTGCTGAAGCTCAAACTCCTAAGGCTACGGTTGAGAGTACAAGCGAGGTAGCAACAGATGTTCCTTCTGGAGACTTAGCAACAAAAGTCACTGGAAAAGCAAAGCACAAGATATGTCCAGAATGCGGTGCAGAAACGCAAGTACAGGAAGGATGTGTAAGTTGTAAGGGTTGTGGTTGGGCGCTTTGTAAGTAGTTCTTTTTGTTTTTGAATTGAAAACCAATACCTTTATAAAGTCAAGTATATACTTGAGTATATAGGTTGAATAGACGGAACAGAGAGTATAGTGACTAAAGACTTTTACTTTTTCTGTTTCAACGTGCAGTGGAGATATTCAAAACGTGCGTTTTTATTCAAAGGAGAATAGATAAAATGTTATTTGAAGAATTAAAAATAAACAAAGAACTAGTCAAAGGACTAAAGGAAATTGGAGTTAAGGAACCTACAGACATACAGGTAAAAACAATTCCGTTGATTAAGGAAGGGAAGGATGTTATAGGAGTATCAAAAACAGGTTCCGGGAAAACAGCTGCTTTCGGAGTTCCGATATTGGAACAGACAAAACACGGAGAAGGCCTTCAGTTCTTGGTCATAGCACCTGTAAGGGAATTAGCTGTGCAGATATCTAATGAATTGAAGAAATTTGGAAAACATATGAAGTTCTCAGTCGCTACTGTTTATGGAGGAGTTTCAATAAATCCTCAAATAGAAGCAATAGAAAGAGCAGATATCATTGTGGGAACTCCAGGGAGATTACTGGATCATCTGGAAAACCATAAGCTTGACCTTTCAGAAATAAAAGGAGTTGTTCTTGATGAAGCTGATAAGATGGTTGAGATGGGATTCATTGAAGATATAAGACTAATTTTAGATAAAACTCCGGAATACAGGCAGGTATTGCTTTTTGGAGCGACAATTTCAAATGAAATAGAGGATCTTAAGCAGCAGTATATGCATGATCCTTCAACCATACAGGCAGAATCACATGTAAAAGAAGAATATCTTGAACAGTATTATTACAATATAAAACAGTATGAGAAATTCTCTTTATTAGTACATTTACTGAAGAAAGAAGATGATAAGGGATCTACAATCATTTTTTGCTCTGCAAGATCTACTGTAGAGATGGTTACAAAGAACTTAAGGGATAATGGAATAAAAGTGGATATGATCCATGGTAAATTAACGCAGAATAGGAGATTAAAGGTAATTGAAAATTTCCATAAAGGAAGGCCAAATATTCTTGTTGCATCTGCAGTTGCTGCCCGTGGTTTAGATATCAAAGATGTTACACACATTTTCAATTATGATCTTTCGCAAGATCCACAAGAATATGTGCATAGAGTTGGAAGGACTGCAAGAGCAGGACAACAAGGCAAAGCTATCACTTTATTGAGTGAGAGAGACCATGATACATTTAGAGAAATACTAAGCAGGTATCCTGTTAATGTCAAAGAGCTTCCTTTGGAAGATTTTCCAAAGTTGAGATTCAATTCCGGCAGAAGTTTTGGAGGCAGAGGAAGTTTTAGAGGTGGCGGAAGACCTGGAGGAAGATTTGGAAACAGAGGACCTTCAAGAGGTTATCAAGGGTATAGGCCAAGATCTTATGGCGGAAGGAGTTCTGACAGGCCAAGGTCTTATGGACATGGCAGTTCATCCGGACACAGGTCAAGACCATCCAGCGGATTTGCGAACAGACCAAGATCTGATAGCAGAAGAAGTTCTTCAGGACATGGAAGATCAAGGTCGTCTGGAAGGCGTTACTAGGATTCATAAATTACTTTTAAACTGATCGTAACCATGACTTAATTTCTTTTTTTTGTTTTTGTGCAATAAGTATATTCCATTATTTTTAGACAATATTTTTCCAACAATAGTAATTTTATTTTTCAATTTATTTAATTTTTTAAATTTGTTTTTTGGAATTGTAAATACTAATTCAAAATCTTCTCCTCCAAATAGAGCATAGTCATATGGGTCTTTTTTAACTTTTTTTGCATCGTTAATTGTATCTTTGTTTAATGGGATTTTTTCTTTGTAGATTATTGCTCCAACGTTGCTTTCATCGCATATATGCATCACTTCGGAAGCTAGACCATCAGAAATATCTTCCATTGCGTTAACATAATTTGATAGTTTTCTTCCAATATTTAATTTACATTTGGGATTTAAATAATAATTAATTGAGGATCCTTTCTTTTTATTTCTTAATAACTGCAAACCTGCTCTTGATGCTCCGAGATTTCCTGTTACAGCTATCAAATCGTTGACTTTTGCATTGCTTCTTAGGCATAATCTTTTCTTTTCAACCAAGCCAATCATCGTGACACTGATAACAATATTTTTCCCATTAGAAAAATTTCCACCAATTATATTTATTTTATATTTTTTACAATTTTTATTTATTCCATTGTATAATTTATCAATAAGGTTAATATTTGTATTTTTTGGCAATATTATTGAGATTAACGCATATTTCGGAAAACCACCCATTGATGCTATATCCGATACATTGCTTTCTATTGCTTTTTTTCCTACTTGCTCTGCACTAAACCATTTTAAATTGAAATGGTCATCTTCTACTAAAGTGTCTGTCGTTAATAGCATATAATGCTTTTTATCGAATTTAAGGACTGCAGTATCATCTCCTATTCCTTTAACTATCTCTTTAGAGAATAGTTTTATGTTTTTGCTTATTTTTTTTATGAGTTCTAATTCCCCCAACTCGGCAATATTCATAGGAATAGCAAACTTTTTAACCATTATATAGTTTTCTGTTTGCATGCCAAGTTTAATACTGCAATGCTTTTACTTTATACTTCCCGTCTATTTTGCCAATATGGCTCCGGTTATAGTTAAGAAACTATTCAATAATCTTGCCTTTCCTCTTGATTTCAATAAAAAAATAGGCAATAAACCTATATTCGGCAAACATAAAACTTTCAGAGGGCTTGTTTTCGGTATTTTGTTTGCTGTAATCATTGCTTATTTGCAATTTTTGTTGTATGACAACAATATATTGGTTGATATCGCAATCATTGACTATTCAAACTGGCTTTTGATAGGCTTGCTTATGGGTTTTGGAGCTATGCTTGGTGATTTAGCGGAAAGTTTTGTAAAAAGAAGGATAAATTATGAATCTGGGAAACCATTTGTTCCGTTTGATCAGTTAGATTTTGTTGTTGGAGGATTAATTTTTGTTTATCCATTGGTTGTTTTGTCGTTGGATAAGATTGTGATTATATTAATATTAAGCTTTGTTTTGGATATAATAGTAAATCATTTGGCTTTCTATCTAAAAATAAGAAAGGAAAGGTGGTAGTCAAAATATAAGATAAAGGGCAACTACCGGAAGAAAAAACCATAAGTTTCTTACAAACTCATCTTTGTAATTTTTTCTTTTTACGTTTATCATCAAAGACGAATTTGGCATTCCATACAGGAATATAAGCGCAGTCTCAATGATAAACAAATTGAAAATTTTGCTGCTCAGGTAAAATACTATGCCCAGGAGCAAGTACACAAGAGCAGATTTCTCAAGATTCATCTTTTTGTTCAGCATCAAAATTATTATGAATATCAATAAAACTGATGCAAGAATAATGTTAATTTTGTAATAAAACAGGGGGAATGCTATAATAAAGAAGAATATTATTTTTTTTATCAATATGAAGTATTTTTTCCCTGGCTTTTGCTCTTCCGGAGCGAATTTTATCAGAATTATACCTAGTAACAAGCCAAGGTAAGCAATTATGGATGCCAAAAAATAATTTAGATGGATTATTTGCATGTTTTATTTCTCTAAGTCTGATATTTTTTTGATTCTTCTTACATGTCTTTTTTCTTTACTAAAGCCTGTTGCGAGCCAAGTCTTGACAGCGGTTATTGCTTCATTTTTTGTGAGAAATCTAGCTCCAAGGGAAAGGATATTTGCATCGTTATGTTTTCTGGAAAGCTTTACAATGTCCATATTTTTTCCATAATATAATGCTGCCCTTATACCTTTTACCTTGTTTGCTGTAATTGCTTCTCCCTGACCAGATCCTCCTAATATAATTCCAAGGCTGTTTTTATCTGACGATACTTTTTTTGCTGCTTTTGAAATAAAATCTGGATAATCATCTTTTGGGTCAAGTTTATGGGTTCCGACATCCTCGACTTCATAGCCTTCTTTGATTAGAAAGTCTTTTATCGCTTCTTTTAGGCTAAAGCCTGCATGGTCGGTTCCTAAGATTATTTTTGGTTTCATTTTCAATGATTTTTGTCCAATAATTACTTTCTCAATTCTCTCATTTCATTAATTTTTAACAATTTTTATTTATTATTATAATTTAGAATTAGTACTTTTATATTTATTGTTTTTGTGCGGGCGCGCAGAACTACCAGGCTCTTATGTATTCGCTGTGGCCCCATTGTATCAACAAGTCTACACCGAGCTTTTCAACTGCTATTGGAACATCACAGCCTCCCCAGCAGCTTCCCAGCCATATGACAACATCTGCATCGGTATTTTTTTCTATGTATTGTTGAATTTCCTTTGCTTTCGGCTTTAGACCGTCAGGCAATTGAATGCAGACTAATTTAGCTTTGCTTTCCTTAATTTCTTCTACTGTTTTATTTAGCTCTAAGTCGTAGTTTTCCATGAATATAGAGAATAATAGTTAATTTAAAAAGTTATTGGGGTGGTTTACATAAACAGTTCATCTAACTCAAAGTTGGAAATGTCTCGTTTATTGATAAGTTTACCGAAATCTTTGTCCTTCATCTTTTTCCTTTCTTCTCTCATGTTTTCTATTTCAATGTTATCTTCGTCAAAAAATTCTTCCATGTTTATTCACCATAGTTCTTAGTATCGTAATCTTGATTATTCTGCTCTGCTGATGCTTTCTCGTAATTTTGATTGTTGCTGTAGACAGCACATCCTAAACACATTGTAAATCACCCTACTAATCCTATCAGAACTCTTTTTTATTACTACTCTTGAGTAATATAACTAGTATTTAAAGCTTTCGAATTGTGCGTACCCGCACACTAGTTCTACGCGCCCGTAGAACAGCGTCTGGGGATACCTACGGTATCCCGAAACAACGTGACAGCTTTACTCTGCTTTAAATTAGCGACTTCTAATCTCATAGTATACCACAATTAGGGGAAAGATTTATATAGATTCTTAAGGAGTTTAAGAGTAAAAAAGTGGTGATAATTTGGATCTTAAGCTCAAATTCAAGAAAGAGGTGAAGAATCTTAAGGATTACATAGTTCTTGTTAGGGTAAGTTCTGGTGATTATAAGAAAACGAATATAGAAATTCTGAAACTGTTGGTAAATGAGCAAAAGACACCTGGAATTTATGTCACATTAAACAAGCCTTTTGAGGTCATGCAGAGACAGCTGAAACAGAACAAGGTAGATCCTAAGTTTGTTATTTTCATAGATGCATTTACTGATGTGGCAGAGAACAAAAAAAGGGTAAAGAACTGCCTGTATATAGGGTCTCCTGAAAAGCTGAGCGATATATCCATTGCCATGGACCAAGCAGTCAAGTCCCTGCCGACAAAAGAAAAATTCATAATTTTTGATTCTATAAACACATTGCAGGTATTCAACAAGCCTGGCACGGTAATGAGATTTGTCCATTTTTTGTCAACAAAGATAAGGGAATGGAAGGTCAAAGGCATCATAATCCTAATTAAATCAAGTGCTGACGAGCCTTTGGCCAATGAGCTGGTGCAATTCTGCGATTCAAAGATAGATGTTGGAGGTGAATGAAATGGTTTCAATAACTATACTATCTGTTACAACGGTAATATTCGGGATTGGAGCTCTGATACTTGCATCAAGGGCAAGAAACAGGCTTTCTCCGGGATCTCTGAGGAAATATATAGACAATTTTTCAGTATGCTTAGCGTTCATTGTCATTTTTACAATGTGGCTTACTATAAGAAGCGTTACTAACGTTGAGGTTTCTTTTGCCGGATTTTCAGGCTATCCGGAGTTTATCTTCCTAGTATTTGCTTATATTGGATTTATGATTGCATCTTACAGAGTTTCAAAAATAAGCGAGGAATTCGGATTTAAGGAAGACGGCAAAGAGATAGCAAATCTTATCAAAAAGAAAAAATAGTCTTAATATGAATGGAACAAAAAAAGAGGCGCAGATTAGTGTTGAGTATCTAATCATCATAGGATTTGTTACTGTCATAACCATACCATTGATTATCATCTATTATACTTTTACTCAGGAGTCTGGTGAGGAGATAGCATCTACGCAGATAAGCCAGATTGCCAAGAAAATCGTTGATTCAGCCGAATCAGTCTATTATCTTGGAGAGCCTTCCCAAACAACTTTAAGGGTAAACATACCAGACAATGTGGCTTTAGTGAACCTGTCAAACTACGAGGTTGTCTTTAAAATGAGAACCAAATTAGGGGAAGTTGATATTGTACAGAGCTCTTCTGTCAATATAACCGGATCCTTGCCAATAAATAAAAGCAGTTATATCCTAACATTCAAAGCTGCATCTGATTTTGTCAATGTTTCTTACAGATAAAAATGAAAAAGTCCCAGTCATCTATGGAATTCTTTTCTTTAGTAGGCTTGGCTTTTTTGATGGTGATCCTTTTTGTAGTGATTTCGGTTAATGAAGTAAAAGAATTTAGGGATAAAAAAGAATTCCTTCTCATAAAGGACCTGGCGTTGAAGCTGCAAAAAGAAGTCAGTATTGCTGCTTCTGTTGAAGATGGTTATGAAAGAAGCTTTGATCTGGAAGAAGAACTTGAGAATATTGTCGATTACTTTATGGTAATCGGAAACGAAACATTAACAATAAATTCTTCCAGAGCAGTTTTTTCTGTTGCAATACCTGAAACCTTGGGGAAAAATTTCACAAAGGGCACCAATAAGATAGAAAAAGAGAATGGAGAGATATACATAAACCGGTAAAAGAATGAGGAGCAATTTATCTGATAAAAAGGCGCAGATGTGGTTTGGGGACTTTGTTATTGCAATGATAATAGCTTCGCTTATGCTTGTTTCATACTATGCCTACACAACAAACATATCAAAGCAGGATTCTGTTGTATTGAATGATCTTGTCTCAGACTCGAAATTGGTATCTTCTTCATTCTTATCGGGAGGGTTTCCGGATGAATGGAACAATGCAACAGTAAAGAGAATCGGGCTTACAAACGACAATTATAGGATTAACGAGTCAAAATTAAGGCGCTTAAGCGAGTTGTCTTATGAGCAGTCAAAAAAAATCCTTGGAACCGTGCATGATTTCTTTGTTTTTTTTGAAGATGAGGACAAAAATCTGATACCCATAGGTACTGAATGCGGTTATGGCGATGCAAATGTTAGTGCAAATAAAAACTACAAATTAGCTGCATATTTTAATCAGGGTGAAAACCAGATGGAAGATGAAATGGACGAGCTTGAGCAGAAGCTTGGTATTGATATATACAGAGACTGGTCTTCTGCAAATGACATGTTTAACAACATAAGCACTTATGACTTTGTCCTGATGGAAAACCCTAAATTCAGCACGTCCCAGGCCTCGAAGATGGAAGATTATGTTTCATCGAAAGGATTTGTTTTTATTTCGGAAAGCATGTTAAATCCAAATACCGGAAATGTTTTAGGCGTAGATTATAATAAAAGGAACTGCAAAAAGGCGTTTGAGAATGTCTCAATAATACATGACGATCTTTTCTTAACATTGAAGGTTGGAGATTATTTAATCCCGGAGGATTGTCCGTATATAAGCGGGAGTGTGACAACTATAGGACAATTTAAGGATGGGACAATATCAATTGCAAAATGGGATTACGGAAATGGAAGTGTTTACTACTTCAGTGACTTTGATGTTGAATTTGTGGGGGATTTACAAGGGAGCATTAAAGATGCTTTCGAAGCTTCCATCCTGTCCTGCGATAAGTCAAGTGCTATTACTGTGAATGCGACTTACGATAGCCTTGTAAAAACAGAAAGATTCCTGATTTTTGACTCACAACCTGCAAAAATGGTACTTTATTTGTTTGATTAAAATGAAAATCCAAAATTTTATTAAATTTAGTTGGGATTTTCAGTGTTCCAAATGAATTTGAAACAAATGAAAAAAGGAGTATTTTTTACAATTGACAGCATTATAGGGGCAGGAATACTTTTTGTTGTTATTGTGTTTACTTCTTCCCTTTATGTAGAGGAACAGCCTAGCTTTCATCTAAATTATCTTTCCCAGGACGTTATAAGAACCTTGTCGATCCTTACTGTTCAAGAAGTAGATAATGATTATATAGATAGCCTTATTGATGGTGGGACAATAACAAATCTTGATAATACAATTCTGGAACAAATAATTGAATTCTGGGTTGATGATCAAATCACATTTGCAAACGATACAACAAGGAATGTCACAAACGCGTTTATACCTGACATCGACGGTTTTGGCTTATGGATAGATGATGAATCCATATATCAAAGAGATGTACCAATAGAAAAATCATTGATTTCTTCTAAAAAAATGATAAGTGGGAAGGTAAAAGGCCAGTCAGATACGTATACAAGGCAAAATCCTCCTACATTATCTAATCCAGCTGTAGTGGAGGTTAGGGTATGGCAATAAAATTGTTGCATTTTATAATCCTCCCCACTACATGATACACTATGGAATGTGCCCACCCCTACACATGATTGTGGGTGGTAAACAACCAATTAAATACTAAAATGGGAAAAATGAACAAAAAAGGAATTTTTTTTACGTTCGGAGCGATAGCATTATCCGTGATAATAATATTATCATTCAATGTCCATAACGAATATAGGTTAAACGATAAGATGGATACAGTAGGGGTAAGAATTAATACGATGAATAGTTTCATAGAAGATCTGGAAAACGATGCAGAGAATGCAATTTTTATAGCAGGATTTAGGAGTCTATTGAGTCTGGAAGATTACATGTTTGAAAATGATGACTTCCTAGACAATTTAGGGACTACATTTCAGGATGCTTTTAAGGGTGCTTTCCTCAATGGAACAATTGATTCTCAAAAAATGGACATCATGAAGGGCCACACTTTCTTTAACTGGACAGAAAGAATGAAAGTACAGGCTAATCAAACCGACATAGAATTGGAATTTACTCTTGAAGATAATGATGTGACAATAAGCCAATCAGGTCCATGGATA
>CEPX01131638.1_pt1 | contig 12826 bp, 15 predicted proteins | sample 361361 | NCBI WGS metagenome assembly CEPX01 (sample SAMEA2619974, study PRJEB7988) | marine metagenome | biome: marine biome (ENVO:00000447); feature: mesopelagic zone (ENVO:00000213) & marine oxygen minimum zone (ENVO:01000065); material: "saline water (ENVO:00002010), including plankton... | reverse complement strand
CGCGCCGGCGGCAGCGCTGAAAAACAGATCTGTTCTCTCCTTGCCCCAGGGCTCCACCACCACGAATCCCCAGTCACTGTCGATAATGTGGATGATTCCCGGCGCCGCCAGCAGTCGATGCAGTTCTGTCAAGGTTGCATCGAGATCGGCAACGTACTCCAGCACATTCTTACAGATGATTCGATCGAAACTGCCATCGGCAAGCGGGATGGTCTCTGCCGTCAGGTGCAGAAAACTCACGATGTGATCGAGCGCGTCCCCTTTGGCACGCTCAATGGAACGACGCACGAACTCATGGTTGATATCTACACCCGTGACCGAACCCTTCTCACCCACCCTGCGGGCGAGTTCCAGGGCCAGATGCCCGGGCCCCGATCCGAAATCGAGTACCTTGTGACCCGGCTCGATGCCGGCCGGCTCCAGCAGACCGCCCTGCTCGGGTCGCCACTGGAACATGCGTTCGTAGCATTCCAGCCGTTCTGCTTCGATTTCAAGCCAGTGGTCTTGGTAGAACTTACCTGTCATCCCCATAACCCCCCTGCAGAATCACTACCATTCGTTTCTCAATCGTTTAAAGTTGTCGGCAGTTCATAATATATGCGGATGCGGATATGAAATCTATTCTGTTAGTCGTCACGCTTCTGATATCACTGACCTCGAGTGCAGAAGAGGGACAGGTGCCGTTCGGTGACCGGGTGGGAGACTCCGTCGTAAACTACAACAGAACAACGCCGAATATCGCGACTTCGGGCACCGTCAGGGAGGGTGGCCTTCAGAAACTGCAGAGTTTGGGTTTTAGATCGATATTGGACCTGCGTACCCAACCGGAAGGAACTGACAGGGAACGACAGGCAGCCAGCGATCTGGGATTCAGCTATAGGAACATCGCCATCGCAAGGGAAGCGCCAACGCAGCAGCAGTTGACGCAGTTCTCACGTTGGGTGGAGAACGCTGATCACTATCCTTTGCTGATCCACTGCGCTTCCGCCAATCGGGTCGGCGCCCTGTGGGCCATGTATCGAATCACCCGCGGCGTGCCGCTGACGGAAGCGTTGCTGGAGGGCCGCACCATCGGCATGCAGCCATCCCGAGAAGTTCAGGTGAGGGACTTCGCTGCAAACAACGACAGCGGTAGCGAGGCCGCTGACAGATAGCCCAAACCACTAGCCAGTCCGGTCGTGACGGACCAGTAATGCCCGGTTAACGGCCCTGGAAGTCAGCATCACGCTTTTCAATAAAAGCCTGCCTACCTTCCCGAAAATCCTGAGACATATCCACCAGCGGAATCGCTGTTTCGGACCAGGCCATGGCACTTTCAAAGTCCAGGGTGGACGTCCGGTAGGCCAGCACCTTGCCTATCTTCTGAGCGATGGGTGGTCCGGCTTCTATCTCCTGGGCAAATTCCATGGTCTTCTCTGCCAACTGTTCAGGCTCCACCAGGTAATTCGTCAGCCCGGCCTCGTGTGCTTCCTCTGCGCTCATGAATCGGCCGGTCATCATCAGTTCCATCGCTTTGCGCCAACCGAGAATCTTCGGAATAGACCAGAATCCGCCGAGATCTGCGTACAGCCCTCGCCTCACATAGGCGACCTGGTAGCGGGCTGCTGTCGAACCGACCGCCAGGTCACAGTGGCAGGCCAGATCGAATCCAGCCCCCACACAGGGGCCGTTGATCGAAGCGATCACCGGGACCTCCAATCGCCGCAGCGCGATGTAGGCCTCGACCTCCTGGCGCATGTTGAGTCTTCTGCCTTCGGGGTCTGGAAGACTGTCCACGGGCGGCCTTTCAACGGGCGGCGGTGCATCAGGCGTTGCGCCACCACCCATATCCATGCCTGCACAAAAGCCCCTTCCCGCACCGGTGATCACCACGCATCTGAGTGACCGGTCCTTGCGTGCCTCAAAACAGATCTGGCGCAGTTCCTCCAGCAGCGGGAAGGTCAGCGCGTTGAGCTTCTCCGGACGGTTCAGGGTGATCCAGAGTATGGCTTCTCTGTTGCCGCGTCGTTCGGTCAGGATCGGATCGCTGTCTGCCATTTCGTTCTCCTTGCTGATTATGGATGGGGTTTTTATAACACTTCTTTAGCGTAGGAACCGGTTCGTCAGTTCCAGGAATATCTCTTTGGCATCTGTCTCAATGATTTCTCCGTGGGTCACGACGATTCGCACGAAGTCCCATCTACGTAGCTTCTCAATGAAGGACTTGAACTGCGGCTTGTCCTTGATCATGAATCCCATTTTCAGCGGGGGTGCCACACACTTGCCTTTAAACCCGATGGGCTCCAGCATGAATCTGGTAACCAGCCCGGCAAAGCCGGAGGGCCTGTCATCGGAGTGATTCTGAATCAGATCCGTGACAATCAGCGATTCTGTCTTCCGATGTAGAAATACGGATTCATCGAAGAATGGGACGCCGATCATCGCCTCGTGATCAAAATCCTGTGGCCAAATGTTCTGCCACGATGCATCCAATATCCGGTAATTCGACACGTTTATCTTCTTGGGTATCCCGCTGCTGACATAAAGTTCAGCTTCAGGGAAAGCGGCCCGCCATTCAGATATCCACAGATTGTGTGCGTTATTCGGACCGATGATCGACCTGACGGATCCGATCTCTTGAACCTGCTCTTTGAGCTCAGTCGTTAGCGCTGTCGGTGAGTGAATCCACAGATCGCCACCGGCAAGCTGGACTATGGTCATGCGCAATCGGAGCTCAGTCGGGCCCAACTTCATGTCGTCTTCATGAACCCATATGGATTCAGCAAGCTGTTTCATAGCGGCCCCCACTTGGCAATTCGTGCTGCATAATCTCACCTGCACCACTTCGGATCTTAGACCGATTGCCATCCCATTTCACTTCATCGCCCTTGATGACCGTCAGCGGCACCCTCGCCAAAACGCTGTCAATCTGCGGCCTCGTCATTGTATTATTGCTCTCCCCTAACGGAGAGTGAAAATGCTAAAACTGTACGGATTCCCCCTCAGCAACTACTTCAATATGGTGAAGATCATCCTGATTGAAAAGGGTGTGGACTATGAATTCATAAGCACCATGCCCAGTCAGGAGAGTGACTATCTGTCAAAGAGCCCGATGGGTAAGGTGCCGTGCATTGAGACCGATGACGGCTTTCTGAGTGAAACCAACGTCATCATGGAGTACCTCGAGGACAGCGGGGAAGGTCCTTCCCTGTTCCCATCGGATCCGTTCGAAAAGGCGAGTGTTAGGGAACTGATGAAGGAGATGGAGCTTTACATAGAGCTCCCCGCACGAACCTGCTATCCAGAGACCTTCTTCGGCGGCAAGGTTAGCGATGAAGTCAAGGAGACGGCCAAAGCCAATCTTCAAAGAGGGATGGACTGCCTTAAGCGCAACGCGAAATTCTCACCCTACGTCGCCGGCGACGAACTGACGTATGCAGACTTCTTCTTTATGTATTCCGTCAATCTCGCCAATTCAGTCGCCAAACGCCTGTGGCATATGGACCTGCTGGCAGAGTTGCCGGAAGCTCAGGCTCTGATGCAGCAACTCGGTGAGAGAGAGTCGGCCAAGCAGATCGCCGCCGACCAAAAGCAATAGCTATTCGATATCGACACACAGCATTTGACAGGAGGAGACATTCAATGCCAACCGCACTCGAGACAGCATACGACATCATGCAAGGAAGAATCGGCAGCCAGACGTCGCAGTCCGAATGGTTCGAGATCACCCAGGAGAGGATCAACGAGTTTGCTGATGTCACTATGGATCACCAGTGGATTCACGTGGATGTGGAACGCGCCAAGTCCGGACCGTTCGGCGCGCCGATCGCCCACGGCCACTTGACACTTTCCATTATGGGGCACTTGCAGACCAAACCCCAGGAGATTCAGGGCCCACCCGTGGAAGGCCAAAAGCTGGGCATCAACTACGGCTTCGATCGCGTTCGATTTCCTTCTCCCGTACCCGTGGGGGCGCGAATCCGCACCACCAATACGCTCAAACGGGTCGAGATCAAGGGAGGCATGATTGAGACCATGACTGAAGCTGTTGTTGAAGTTGAAGGGCAGGATAAGCCGGCCTGCGTCGCTGAATCGCTCGGCAGAATGGTGTTCTAGGCTTTAGTCGATGCCGGCAAACGGCATCACCACTCCGGTGCCAGATCTTCTTCCGTGGCGCTCGACGGATCTTTGCTCCTCTGGACTTTCCGGTACCTTTCTATGAGGATGTCACAGATGGACTCACGCTTGTTGGCGACGACCAACCCGTAGAGGAGCTCAAGCTGAACACCATACCCCGCGTTGGTAAACTCCAGGGGCACCGGGGCATCGAGTCGCTCCTGCAATGTGTGTCGATCATACGCTTTCGGAATACGCCATATTGCCCCGGACTCGACTTCGGGCACAATGTAGCTCAGATTGCCGGCGCTCATGATCTCCACTAGTCTGACAGTTCTATCGACGCGCGGCAAAACGAGCTTGTATGGGTCGCGTCTGTCGTAGTCCGGAAACTGCTGCCGCACAACTGATTCCTGAGCATCATCACGTCGGTGTTCGCTTAATGCTTCCTCATTCGACAGGGCAGACCCATACTCGAAGAACCTGCCATCGACTTTGTTGAGGATCACGAAGCCCTGCCCGATCATTCCATCCAAGAAGTCAGCGCTATCGAGTGCCGCCTTTAGCTGATAGTAGAATCCGAAGTAATCGTCATCCTCATGGATGGACTCTGGAATCAGCGCAATGTGCGACCCGTGCATATCGAGTACCCACTTTTCAGCGACTTCCCTAGCTTTTCCGGACGATATCATGCGGGCGATCCAAACAGTCATCCTGGAGTTTAGTGGCCACGGGGCTAGTCAGCAACAGGACGTACAACTTAACAGGACGTGGCCAGTCTGCCGGGCTCTGTGTCATAACCGCGGATCGTGCTTCCCAAGACCACGGCCCATCAGGTATACTGTCCATCCATACAGTATTACGGTGATGCAAGCAGATGACAAGCTGGCCCCGAATCGTAATCCACGCGGACATGGATGCATTTTACGCGGCGGTGGAGCAGCTCGACGATCCATCGCTGCGGGGCAAACCAGTTCTGGTCGGCCCACGCAGTCACCGCGGTGTCGTTCTGACAGCCAGCTACGAGGCGCGGCCATTTGGTGTTGGTAGCGCCATGCCCGTCGCCGAAGCGCGACGGCGCTGCCCCAAGGCAATCATGGTGGAACCCCGCTTTGATCGGTATCAGGAGATCTCCGAGAAGGTCATGGATGTCTTCGCCGATTTCTCACCCTCGGTGGAGGCACTGTCACTGGATGAGGCGTTTCTGGAGATGACCGGGGCGGAACACATATTTGGCCCGCCGCAGACGATGGGCCGCAAGATCAAGGACGCTGTACGCGAGGCAACGCACCTTGATATTTCCGTTGGCGTTTCCGGCACCAAATATGTGGCCAAGGTGGCCAGCGCCCATGAAAAACCGGATGGGCTGACGGTTGTGCCGCAGGATCAGGCCGTGGACTGGCTGGCGCCATTGCCGATTACCCGTTTGTGGGGCGTGGGCAAGAAGACAGCGCCGAAACTGCAGGCCCTCGGTATGAGAACGATCGGTGACATCGCGGCAACGGACGAGAACTACCTAGTCAACCATCTCGGCTCAGCGGGATCGCATTTCTTCAAGCTCGCCAACGCCACTGACCCGCGCGTGGTCTTGCGTGGTCGGGCCGCAAAGAGTATCGGATCGGACCGTACCCTCAGCCGTGACGTGTCGCGGCGCGATGAGATCGAGATGCACCTGCGTCGCGCAGCGGACCGGATCGCCCGGCGCGTTCGCGCCAAGAACTACGTGGCAGGTGGCATACGGGTGAGGCTCAAGACAAGCAAGTTCGAAATGTTGACCCGTCAACGACAACTGGCCACGCCCGCAGATACGGCGGACGCGTTCCTTGCGATCGGCAGACAACTGCTGGACGAGTTCGATCATCCGGGGCCGTTCCGCCTGGTGGGCATGACGGCGTTTGCCTTGAGCTGGCGGGATCAACCCCTGCAACTTGACATGTTTGAAGCTCCAGAGCGTCGCGACCTGGAAACTGCCATCGATGAACTGATCGATCGCTTCGGTAGGGATGTGGTGATGCGGGCGCGCGACCTCAACCACTCCGGCAGCGTCTCCGGTAACGGCGTCAACCTGGACTTTCTCGATTACCGCGACGGTGAACGGGTAGCAACACCTGGCTAAGGACCGGCCACCGTTTGATTGGTCCCGCTGGTCTTGTCCGCAATGTAGCAGCTACCACGCCGTGTGGTGTACAACATCTCACCTGGTCTGGGTTGAGACGCACGCGCCGCCGCAACGATCTCCTACCTTTTCGCCCGGAACCGATCCACATTTGGGATCGCTATTTTGCTATATTGGTCCAACGTCAGCCCATTTATACTAAGTCTCTTCGACTCCTATCGATTCAGCTTCATGAACCAGGCAGAGCAAATCCTCACTCAGACCTTCGGGTTCAGCGAATTCCGCAGATCGCAACGGGAGGTGATCGATCATCTGTTGGAGGGCGAGGATGCTCTCGTGCTGATGCCGACCGGGGGCGGCAAGTCCCTGTGCTATCAGTTGCCGGCGTTGCTGCGATCTGGGACCGCCATCGTGATATCCCCGCTGATCGCTTTGATGCAGGATCAGGTCAATGCCGCCGTTCAACTGGGCATCAGAGCTGCTTTTCTGAATTCCACGCTGTCGAGTCTGGCGAAACATGAGATCGGGCAGATCTACCAGGGCGGCGGTCTCGATCTGCTCTATCTGGCACCGGAACGATTGCAGCACGCGGAGACGCTGGAACTACTCAGCACTACTCCTATATCTCTGGTTGCCGTGGATGAAGCCCACTGCGTTTCCGAGTGGGGGCACAACTTCCGCCCCGACTACCTGCAGTTGTCCGTCTTCAAGGAGGTGTTCCCAACTGTACCTTTGGTCGCACTGACCGCGACGGCAGACGAGATCACTCGGGGCGAAATCCTGAAGAGACTGGGCATAGAATCCGCCAAGGTATTTATCCAAGGATTTGATCGTCCCAACATATGTTATGAGGTGCAACCGAAAGACAATCCGCGGCGTCAGTTGCTGAAATTTCTGAAGAGCAATCACCTAAATCAGTCCGGCATCGTCTACTGCCTGTCGCGCAAGAAGACCGACGCAACCGCAGACTGGCTGGTCAGCCAGGGGTTCAACGCCCTGCCCTATCACGCCGGTATGCCATCGGAGGACAGACAGGAGAACCAGGAACGGTTCCTGCGGGAAGATGCGATCGTCATGGTGGCCACGATTGCGTTTGGCATGGGAATCGACAAGCCCGACGTCCGTTTCGTTGCGCATCTTGATCTCCCCAAGAGTATCGAGTCCTACTACCAGGAAACAGGTCGGTGCGGTCGCGATGGCGAGCCGGCCCATGCGTGGATGGTCTATGGATTGCAGGATGTCATCCTCCTGAAGCAGATGATGGAGAACAGCTCGACCGAAGACAAACACAGGCGTCTGGAGCGGCTCAAATTAGATACCATGCTGGCATTTTGCGAGGTGTCCGGCTGCAGACGGCAGATCCTGCTGGGGTACTTTGGTGAACACCTGGACGCGCCCTGTGGGAACTGCGACAACTGCAAGGCCCCGGTTGAAACCTGGCGGGCAACGGAGCAGGTGCAAAAGGCTCTATCGGCGATTTTCCGCACCGGTCAAAGATTCGGCGCAAACTACATCATCGATGTACTGCTGGGCAAAGTGGATGAACGTATTCAAAGATTCGGCCACGACCGCCTGAACCTCTATGGGATTGGTACAGAGCTCGGCGAGCGTGAGTGGAAATCTCTGCTCCGACAACTGGTCGTGAGAGGTCTTATCACTGTGGATGTTGGCGGGTATGGTGGTCTACTGCTGCACCCAAGCTGCCGACGAATCCTCAGAGGGGATGAGGAAATCGATCTCAATCGCGACCTGATACAAACGCCATCTGCTCCGAAAGCGATCAAGAATTCCGAGGAAGAGTTGGATTACGACACATCACTGTTTGAATCGCTACGAGAACTGCGTACCACGCTCGCCAAGGAACAGGGCGTGCCGCCTTACGTTATTTTCCACGACAGGGCGCTACAGGAGATGGCGACGTATCGCCCGGCATCGCTTGAGACCATGCGCTCCATCACGGGTGTGGGTGAACTGAAACTGGAACGATACGGCCAGCTCTTTCTCGACATCCTCACCGCGGTAGAAGCGGATTAGGAATCTTCCACTACAGTTATGGATTGAACCTTGATCCATGCCAGACACAGTCTGTGTCCCTCTGCGACGATCACCAGATGCAGAACCGGCAACACAAGAGTGACGCCAAGCAGTTCCGCGATCACGACGACGGCGCCTTGATAAACCCCGAGGGTACTCAAGGTCATGATCACTACCACCAGTCCGGCAACGCTGAAGAAGCCGCGCCACCAGGCATTGCCTGCCTTCGCCGCCTGGCGCATGCGAAAGGAGCGTAACACCAGGTCCCATCGATTGCTTGACTGTACCCAAACGCGCACATCATGCCATGGCCACTCGGGCAATACGACCTTGGCGTAGTTGGGCCACCATAGCCATGCTGCCATGATGAAACCAACTGAGCTCAACAGGATGGCGCGTTTCATCACCGTTGTGGTCAGCTCAATGGACAACAGACTCACTGTAATAGCAACGCTGACGATGGCGAGGATCAGCGTCCAGCCGAAGATGTATACGGCAAACTTGAACATATTTACCGGCCAGTTGAGCTTGGATGCGGAGCCCTGATCGAACAAACCGAGCACAATCGCTGAACTGCGTAGAAAAAGGGGTAACAGAAAGACAAGCAATGGGTACCGTTCGGTCGGATCATCGATACCCAGCACGACGCCTAAGGAGAACATTGCCGGAAGCCAGAACGGCACCAGCTTGCGGGGTTGCCAAGCGCCAAATATGGTGAATCCGTCTTCCATATTGAACTAGTGAGCTGTCTACCTGGACACAAATGAGTGACGAACCGTGACCGACAGCGTAACACAGAACTGCAGCAAGGCTTAACTGGATACGACAGTCTGACCAGCGAACGGAGATCACAGTCGACACCAGACGAGATGTGCTCGGCCTTGCAGCGCATTTCCCCTTAAGGAAATGGTTGGCAGAAAGGAGACCAGTATGGATTACAATACGGGACACGCCACCAGCCAGCCTATCGGCGATGAGGTCATACTGCGCGATACGCTGATCCACACCGATACCCTCGTTGGCAGCAGAAGCAATGACCTAAGCGATGAAGAGATCAACTGTTTCAAGACGCAGGGGTTCGTCGTTAAGCGTGGTCTTGTGGATGACCAGGTGACCTTCGCAAGGGTGATCGATCACGTGTGGAACAACGTGCCTCGCTCGATCATGCAGCGGGACAATCCAGATTCCTGGATCGACAAACCACACGAAGAGTGGACTGAGGAAGATCATGAACACGTCGGCCTACTTGCCTACGGAAACTGGAAGATGCGTTCCAGGGGTAAGGATGGCATAGGTACGGAACCGTTTCTGGTCGATCGCATTGCCAACCATGCCAATATACGTGCGGTGGTGGGGACCCTCATGGGCCTACCGGTTCAACCGGTGCGACGCGTACGCGGGATATACTGCGTGTTCCCAAAACCACCCCAAGCCGAGGCCCGCTACGGTCCCCATGCCGACTATATGGCGGCGCAGCTTACGGCCATGGTTGTTGCCGACTCGATTCCACCGCACGCGGGCGGCTTTACCGTGTGGCCCGGTTCCCATCTGCGCCTGCATATGCACTGGGACACGGTATTCGGTGGCACGATCTGCACCGAGAAGAGCGACGGATACCGGCAGGAACGTGACGCGATTCTAAGGGAGGTGGCACCGGTAGAGCTTACCGGCGAAGCCGGTGACGTTATCTTCTGGCACCCGCGGCTACTACACTCCGCCGGCGTCAATCATTCATCGGAATGGGACAAACCCCTGGTTCGCGTGATCGTGCCGTGCGATTACCAGAAGGACGACCTGACTTATTATGACGATCATGAATTCGGCCCCGGACCGGACTACCAGTGGTGGGTCGATACACGCAATTTCCGCGAGGACGTAGCGCCGACCAGGGGCAATGTGTGGAGTAATTGGGCGATCTGATCGCGGGAATCTGGGAGACAGCATGGCTAAGCTGTATGCGGGCACGGTAGGTTGGGGCGTCTGGGTGAGTGACGATCTTGGCGAGTCCTGGGACTTTGCATTCAAGGGCCTCTACACCGAATGTAGGATCTGGGCCCTGTCTTCCCACGACCGCGAGGCGGGTGTCGTCTGGGCCGGTTCCGACAGAGGATTACTGCGACAAGATCCCGATGGCAATGCCGTGCACGTTCCATCACCGGCGGATGATGCGAGCATCTGGGCGGTCGCTCAATCTCCCTCGGACCCGAACACCATCCTCATCGGCACGCATCCGGGTGCCCTCTACCGCAGTGATGATGGCGGTGATTCCTTCCGCCAGTTGCCGATAGAGCTGGTGGATTCGTGCCCCTTTATCGGCAAACCCAGGGTCACGAGGATTCGATTTGATCCCATCGACGAGGATACCATCTGGGTGAGCGTTGAGATTGATGCCATACACCGGTCGCGAGATGGCGGCAAGTCCTGGGTGAAACTCGACAATGGATTCAGATTTCCGGACATCCACGACCTCGCCGTCATCGACGACAACGGCCGCAAACTGCTGGCAGCAACGGCTGTTGGTCTCTATTTAAGCGACGACGACGGCGACACCTGGACCTGGCACAAACTCGATTCCGAGTGGCAGTATTGCCGCGGCATCAAACCGAAAGCAGACGACAGCGCGGTCGTATTCCTGTGCAACGGCGATGGTCCTCCCGGCAGCGAAGGGATCCTGTGGCGCAGCGACGACCATGGAGAGAGTTGGCAAGATGCCAATCTCGGTCCCACCAACTCAACGCCGTGGATGGTTGCGACTCATCCCGAGGACCCTGATCTGATCTTCTGCTGCACAAACCTGGGTCAGATATTCCGCAGTACCGACGGCGGTGACAGGTGGCAAAAGCTGGCAAGAGAGTTGGGCGAGATCAGAACGCTGCTTTGGCATCCGTAGGTTTCTTCAAGCAGCTGCTACGAATTGTGATTTCCGGTTCCAGGATCTGGAGGAGGCGCCATGTGCAGGAATATCCGAACGTTGTACAATTTCGATCCACCCGCGACTGACGAAGAGGTGCGCGCAGCCGCCCTGCAATTTGTGCGCAAGATAAGCGGCTACAGCAAACCCTCCCAGGCGAACGAGGTCGTGTTTGACCAAGCGGTTGAAGGTGTCATGTCGGTAGCCCGGCATCTGGTCGATCATCTGGAGACCGGAGCACCACCGAAGAACAGGGAGCAGGAAGCCATGAAAGCAAAAGCACGTGCCACACGACGGTTTGCCTAACGCCATGGGCGAGCGCAAGGTGGTGGACTTTGACAAGGTGAAGGGCGGGCATCTCCATGCGAGGAAGAATGTGCGCCTCAAGAAGATGCGTGCTGCGTTTAAAGCGTCGAGAGAGGCGGTTGCTCCGAAGAAGCCTCGGCTCAAGAAGCGCAGCACGAGGAGGAGCAAGAAGAGCAAGTGAAGCTATATGCCGAGATCGCGCTGATTGTAGTCTTTCAGCAGACTCTCTCGTGTCACTTCACTCCATCGATTGGCATCTTCCTCGCCGGCAAGTGGTTGGTAGAGATATCGAGGTTCAGATGGGAAGTGCTGCTGTCGAGCGTCGATGGCCAGCGATATTATCCGTGAACGCTCGTGAATTCTCTGCTCATCGTACTCGACGTGGCGCCGACTTCTGAAGTCCCACCCCTGCACACCAAGTACCGATGAACGACGGTGGAAGCCAAACACAAAGGTGACGCGCCTGTCCGGCGACGCATTGGGAAACGACCCGTGTAACATCTGTCGACTACATACGGCCACGTCACCGGCCTTACACAGTAAAGGCACAGCACCCGGAAGGAAGTCGGAGCCGCCGTTATCGTCGATCAACGCCTTTATGTCGATCTTGCCCTCGTCATGACTGGCGGGAACAATCCAAAGTGCGTTACCGGGCGTGGTTCGGTAGAGCTGAGCCATGAAATTGAAGCCGTGCGTGCCCCTGTCGAGGTCAGGATGGTCCCAAAGCGTGGTGCCATCCTGGTGCCAGGCGACGGCCGCACCAAGACCCGCTTCCTTCACCCAGATCGCGTCGGTAAACGGCGTGAAGTCCGGCCCGTTGATGGCCTCTGCAATCTGCAGCAGATGTGGATGACCGTACAGGTGCAGGCAGGAGTCCATCAGTTGGAGATTTCCACTTATTTGCAGGATGACTTCGTCCGGTGCCTCGGGCGGGGCTGCCTGTTCAGCCATCTTTACTGGGTAACGTCCATTGGTAGCTTTGGTGCCACCCATGGGATCGCTGAGGGGCCTCGCGAACTGAAACGTGGCACGCTCAAACCCGGTGCTGATGGCAGGGCGCCCTTTAGCATCGACTTCAGACCCTGCGTGGGATGGTGCTCGTTCAAGCACCTTTTCAAATTGGTCGCGGAGTTCTCTCAGCTCCGGCCGGCCGACGAATCCTTCCAGCACGTAGAAACTGTTTCGCCAGTACGCCTCCAGGATGTCATCGTGAATGGCGCCGTCTTCGTTGAACCGAATCGGTCCCCGATTTCCGAGATCCATGGCACGTCTGGCGCCGTCTTCAAAATATGCCTTGCTCATGCTTTGTCGAGCCTTTATCTGATTCTCACTTGCAGCAACCCTCTTCTGAGTTCCTCGATGCG
>CEPX01048309.1_pt1 | contig 12828 bp, 9 predicted proteins | sample 361361 | NCBI WGS metagenome assembly CEPX01 (sample SAMEA2619974, study PRJEB7988) | marine metagenome | biome: marine biome (ENVO:00000447); feature: mesopelagic zone (ENVO:00000213) & marine oxygen minimum zone (ENVO:01000065); material: "saline water (ENVO:00002010), including plankton... | reverse complement strand
AGTGGGTTTGATTTTGGTTTCATCCACTACTTCAAGTTTCTGTTTGTGGCCTTCTTTGTCAATTAAATCAACTTCTGGATTGTCTTGTGATGATTTTTCTTTTTCTTTTTTGCTTTCTTTTGCTTCTACCTTGATTTTTTCTATTTCAGCTTCTTTTGCTTCTATTACCTGGGCAATTTCGTTGAAGTTTTCAAATTTCTTGCCTAATTCTTCTTTTGGCAGATCAAAGTAGTCAAAAAATTTCTGGGTTAGCCTGATTTTTTTTGATCTTCCTTCTCTTGCTCTTGTGATGTAACCTATTTCTTCAAGTTCTTTGAGATGTTCGTAAGCTTTGTTTGTTCTTATTTTTATTACATCTGATTGGAGTGCTGGATGTTTCCAGGCTATGACTGCAAGAGTTTCCATTATTGTCTTGCTTAGCTCTGTTTCGGTTACTATCTTTTGCACTAGAGGAAGATATTTTTCAGAGACGGTTAGTTTCCAGCTGGTGCCTTCCTGGATAACCATAAGAGGAGAATTCCTTTCTTCGTAATCTTTTTTTAGCTTTCTTAAAGATTTAGTTATTTCGCCTGAAGAGGATTTGCATAGCTTGGATAGCTCTTCCACCTCCATTTTTCTGCCTGCTGAAAATAACAGGGCTTCAACCTCTTCTTTCATTTTAAAATAAAGTTACTTTTTTAATGAATATTTGTTATTATTTTCAAGTATTTTGCCTTCTTTGACTAAACTGTCAACGAATGGTTTTAATTCTTCCTGTTTTATACCTATTAATGCAGACATTTCATTTAAATCTTTTTCCTTTTCTTTGACTGAAATGAGTATAATGTTTCTTAAAAGCATTGTTCCATTGCTTTCTAAGCTTATCTTGTCTGATTTGAGCTTTTTGAGGGTTACATCTACTGTGTGTAATCTTGCGAGAAGGTCGTTTATGAGATGGCCTATAGAGTTTGTGTCAAATTTTAGGTTCTCTGGCTCTATTATTTCTACTGAAGAGGGCATATAGTCAAAGCAGAAGCCGATTAGATCCTCAATGGTGTTTGTTCTTATCTCAAGTTCTGTGTATGTGTTCCAGATGCCTTCCTTTTCTTTTGCGTCAAAGGTTTCTTCTTTTTCTATCTTTATGTCCTTGCTTTCTTTTATCTTCTGGAGCACTAGTTTCATAGTGCTTTCTATGTGTTCTTTTGGCTTTCCAGCTATTTCAACTATTACTCTTGATAAAATTTGTTGTTCTTCTTCCATTATGTAACGGTGAAGGCTTGAATCGTTTAAAAACTTTTGTTTTTATTTGAGGTGTTTTTATTGTAACCTTTTTGATATGAGAATGATGTTTAATGTTATGCTTGTGAATATCACAATGTAAGGTATTAATTTACCTGATGTTGATGATGTACTTTCATAGATTAATCCTGGTTGTGTTCTTGGCTGAAGATTGGTTTTTTGGCTTTCAAGAGGTTGGTCAATTATATTCAAGGCTGCTTTTCCGGTTAGTTTTGTTGAAATGGTTTTGTTTTCTTTTGAAGGGCCTATTATGCTTATATCTTCTGTGAGTATGTAAGGTGTTTTCTGGTTGTCTTTTATAATCATTATTCTTAGTTTGTAGTCTCCAGGCTTTGCTGCTTTTACTTTGTTTTTTAGGGTTTCAATAATTTCATTATTTTTTGGAATGGTTAGTAGTTTTTTATTTTCTTCCCGTTCTCCTGAATAACTTTTAGATCCTCTGTAGATATAGCTCCATATTTCTATCTTATGTAGTTTGTTGTCATTGTTGGTTAGCTTTACTTTTGTTTCAAATTCTTTACCTATTTCAATTTCTTTTGGAGCTGAAACTAATTCATAGATGAATTTCTTTGCGCTTTCCTGTTTGGGCCTGTTCTCTCCAACGCAAACATCATTGCTTATTCCTTTGATGTTGAATTTGTAGGAATCCTTGATTTCATAGCCGGATGTCCAGCCGATGTTTAATGTGTAGTTTCCGTCTTCGTAGTTTTCATTGCAGTTGGGATAGATTTGCACTGGCAGGGCAAGTTCATAGTTTATGTATTTAGTGGAGATGCTTGTTTTGGAATATTTGCTTATTCTGTGGCCTTTCTTGTCTTCTACCCAAAGGCTTATGCTGTTTTTGCTGTCATCTCCTTTCCAGATGTTGACTTTTGCCCTTATTGTCTGGCCAAACTTTGACTTGTTGTATCTTCCTAAGTCATAGATTTTTTCTATGGTGAATGTGGAAGTTTTTCCTGAGTTGTTGTTTGTGTTTTCTGAGTTAGGAGAAGGTATGCCCAGCTGCCAGTTATCTTTAAATAATGACCATGAATCACCTTCATTTGAATCACTGTAGCTTATTTTGTTTATTAGTGAGTTTTCATGGTATAGACTTATTTCTTCTAATCCTTCGTTGTTTAGAAATCCATATACACTGCCAGTGTGAATTATTTTGTAGCTGTTTGAAGTTATTATTGTGTTGCCTGCTGTGTTTACATCGGATATTATTATGTTTCTGTTTGAATTGTCTTTTAGTTTAAGGCCTTTTAAGTCTAAATCTGTGTTTCCTGAGTTGTAAAGTTCTAACCATTCACTTTCTCTGTCGTCACCTTCTGGATTGGGGAGGAGTTCTGTTATTTTTAGCGCGCTGTAAGTTGTGTTTTGGATGATATCTTGTTCTGATGATGATTGTTGAAAACCTATTACTATTAACTTTGAGAAGTGATTGTTTGATGGGTCTGTGTCATTGCAGCTTAGGTGTGTTATGTTGTATTCCAGCAAGTAAATATTGTTTTCTAGGTTTGGACTGTATGTTCTTGTTCTTTTTGATGTTATTGAAGTGTTTGTCCAAGGATGATATTCTTTGATTATGTCTCCGTTTACTTTTTTTACATAACCGGTTACGCTTAGGTTTGCTTTTGTTCCTTCAAGCTTATAAGCTTCTACTTCCCATTCTACTTCGGTGTTGTTTTCATAGAAACTTTTGTCTGAAGTTATTTTTATCTGCCAGTTGCATAAGTTGTTTTCTATTGTTTCTGCGCTGACTGTTCCATTGTTTCCGGAGGTTGGCTGTTCTTCTATCCAGTTGTTTCCAATTCTTATCCAACTTAGGCCTTCTGTTGTGCTGCTGTAGTTGAAGTTGTCGATGAGGTTTCCTGTGTTGTTGCGTAGATAGATGTAATCAGCAGTGTTACCAAGGCCACCGTAACCAATAGAAGCATCATCAATGTAAAGCCTTATAGCATCTTCGCTTACATTGAAGTTGTTGTAAACTCTTGTTGTTTCATCTGTGATGAGTGCATAACTTTTTGGAGGAATGATAGTGCCTGAGCCTCCATATAATCCTCCTTCGATTGTGTCATTGTCAGTGTTGTCTCCTATAATCCAATTGCTTACGTTTATATTTTGGGTTCCATTGTTGTAAATTTCTATGTATTCGTTTAGGTTTTCATCTTCTAAAGGGTTTGCCATAACTTCTGTGATAAGAATTTTGGCATAAACATGATTAGAAAGAAGAAAGATGAAGAAGACAAGAAAGAATATTCCCTTGAAAAGCTTCATAAAAGTTCTCTTTGCCAAGTAGTATAAATAATTTGTTTTAATCAACCCAGTTTACAGCCCTTTAATCCTTTAAATTTCAACAGCTGAAACCTTGATATTTTGGGGTTACAGCGTCTATACTGCTATTTTACAACCACAATACTTATAAAGAATGGAATATTCTTTATTACATAGTAGAATCTGTAATAAAGCACTAAATTCTTTTTAAGATGGCCGAAGAAAATACAGAAAAGGAACCAGTAACAAGGGAAGAATCAAATGAGAAGCCTGACGAAAGTCCTAAAGAAGAGATTAATAAAAGTTCTGAAGAAAAAACTTCTAAACAAGAGCCTGAGAAAAAGTCTGAAGAAGGGTCAAAAGAAAAGATTATCCTTAGACCAATAGATACTGAGATGAAGAAATCTTATCTTGATTATAGCATGAGCGTGATAGTTGGCAGAGCATTGCCTGATGTTAGGGACGGGTTGAAGCCTGTTCATAGAAGAGTTCTTTTTACTATGCATGAAGTTGGCTTGGCACATAATAAGCCGTTTAGGAAGTCTGCTAATGTTGTTGGTAATTGCATGGCAAGGTATCACCCTCATGGGGATATGGCTATTTATGATACTTTGGTAAGAATGGCACAGGATTTTTCTCTTAGGTATCCTTTAGTTGATGGACAGGGTAATTTTGGTTGTTTTACAAAAGATACAAAAATTGCTTTAACTGATGGGCGAAACTTAAGTTTTGATGAGTTAATCAAAGAAAGCAAAAAGGGTAAGAAAAATTATACTTTTACTATTAATAAAAAAGGGGATATAGACATAGCTGAAATAAAGAATCCTAGGCTTACAAAAAAAAATCAAAGAATTCTAAAAATTGTTTTGGACAATGATAACGAGATAAAATGCACTTTAAATCATAAGTTTATGTTAAGAGATGGGATATATAAAGAAGCTAAAGAACTCAAATCAGGAGACTCTTTAATGCCTTTATATTTAAAATTGTCAACAGAGAAAGAGAAATTTAAACCAGCTTTAAGGAATTATCACCTGGTTTATCAGCCAAAAACTGATGATTGGATTACAGTTCATAGTTTAGCGGATGCTTGGAATTTAAAGAATAGTGTGTATGAAAAGAGTTCCGGGAGAATAAGACATCATGTTGACTTTAATAGATTGAATAATAATCCAGAGAATATTAAAAGAATTAAATGGAAGGATCATTGGAAATATCATGCCGAACATGCATCAGAACTCCATAAAGATAAGGATTATAGAAAGAAGATTGAAGAAGGAAGAAATAAGTTTTGGTCAGACCCAGACAATAGGAGAATAAGTTCTGAGAGATTGTCTAAGAGAAATAAACAAAATTGGAAAAATCCTATTTATAGGAAAAAGATGCAGGAATTCTTGAGTAGGATAAATAAAGAATATATAAAAAAGCATCCTGAAAAAAGAAAAGAGTTTAGTGAAAGAGCAACAAACACCTTAAAGAGACTTTGGCAGGATCCAGAATATAGAGAAATGAAATCTAATTCTCTCAAAGAAAAATGGAAAGATCCCAAATATTACAAAGAGCAGTCGGATCGTATGAAAGAACTGTCTATTAAGATCTGGTCAAATCCTGAACATAAGAAAAATATATCTAAGTTATCTAAAGATAGATGGAAAAATGATTCAAAATATAGGAATCATGTTTTACCTATCCTCTCTGAGAATGGTAAGAAAGCAAATTACTATAGGTTCTTAACTATTTGTAGGAAAACTATAGAATCGTATGACAATCTTGATGAAGAAAATTATGAAAAAATAAGAGTTAATTACAATAGTAGAAAAGGTGCTGGTATTGTTAAATTTAGTATAGGATTAAATAGATTCTTTAGTGATAATATAGGTAAATTATATACTGAATTAGGATTAAATGTTGTTAAATTAAACCACAAAATAAAGGATGTTGTTTTATTGGATGAAGCTCAAGATGTATATGACCTCACAATTGATAATACCCATAACTTTGCATTGGCTTCTGGAGTTTTTGTGCACAATTCAGTTGATGGAGATTCCGCGGCTGCAAGTAGATATACTGAAGCAAGGCTTAGCAGAATGGCGGAAGAGCTTCTTGAAGATATTAATAAAGAGACTGTTAAGTTTGTTCCTAATTATGATAATAGCAAAAATGAACCTTCTGTGCTTCCTTCAAAGCTGCCTAATTTACTTATTAATGGCTCTTCGGGAATTGCTGTTGGGATGGCAACGAACATTCCACCGCATAATTTAAGAGAAGTTGCTGAAGGTACTATAAAAGTAATAGATAATCCTGATGTAAGCCTTAATGAACTGAACCAGATTATTAAAGGACCTGATTTTCCAACTGGAGGAGTTATTTGCGGCAGGCATGGAATTTTTAATGCGTATCTTAAGGGGAAAGGCAAGCTGCTTGTGAGAGCAAAGACTTCAGTTGAGGATATCAAAGGCAGAAAGGCGATTATTGTTAATGAGATTCCTTATCAAGTTAATAAGTCGCAGATGATAGAGCATATTGCTGAGCTTGTTAAAGATAAAAAGGTTGAAGGGATTTATGATTTAAGAGATGAGTCTGACAGGACTGGAATGAGGATTGTTATTGAGCTTAAGCAGGATGCGAATGAAGATATTGTGCTTAACCAGTTGTTTAAACATAGCAGAATGCAGACCACTTTTGGGGTTAATACTCTTGCATTGGTTGATAATGCTCCCAGAATACTTAATCTAAAAGAAATGATTAGTTATTTTATAAAACATAGGCAGAGGGTTGTAAGGAAGAGGACAGAGTTTGACTTGAGAAAAGCAGAAGATAGAGCGCATATTCTTGAAGGGCTGCTTATTGCATTGGAGAGTATAGATACTATTATAGCTTCTATAAAGAAGAGTAAGTCTGTTCTGGATGCAAAAGAAATGCTGATGGAAGAGTATGAACTTTCTGAGAAACAGTCTTTGGCAATACTTGACTTGAGGCTGCAGAAATTAACTTCACTTGAGCAGGAGAAGATTAAGACTGAGCATAAGGAATTGTTGAAAGTGATTGCCGGATTGAAAGAGATTCTTGCTTCTGAGCAGAAGATACTTGATATTATTAAAGAGGAGCTTTTGTATTTGAAACAGAAGTATGGTGACGAGAGAAGGACTGATATTGTTGATATGGAAGAAGAGCTTGAGATTGAAGATCTTATTGAGAAGGAAGATATGGTTGTGACAATTACTAGAGATGGTTATATCAAAAGATTGCCTATTGATACTTATAAACAGCAAAGGAGAGGAGGAAAAGGTATTCTTGCGACTGCTACGAAAGAGGAAGATATTGTTGAGGATTTGTTTGTTGCTAATACACTTTCATATATATTGTTTTTTACTAATAAAGGCAGGGCGCATTGGCTGAAAGTTTATGTTATTCCTGAAGCGAGCAGGCAGGCAAGAGGTAAGGCTATTGTTAATATGCTTAATGTGGATAAGGATGAGAAAGTTACTGCGTATATTCCTGTTGAGAGTTTTGAGAAAGGGTTTATTATTATGGGTACAAAGAAGGGCACTGTTAAGAAGACTGCTTTGGAGAATTTTTCAAGGCCGAGAAAGGGTGGCATTATAGCGATAAATCTTGAAGAGAGTGATGAACTTATCAATGTGGTTCTTACAGAAGGCAGCCAGCAGATATTGCTTGCTACTAAGAATGGAATGGCTGTTAAGTTTGATGAGAAGAATGTCAGGCCTACTGGAAGAAGTTCAATGGGCGTTAGAGGTATTAGGCTGAAGGATAAGGATGAAGTTATTGGGATGGTGAGGAGTGAAGATAATGATACTTTATTGACACTTACTGAGAATGGTTATGGGAAAAGAACCAAAGTTTCTGAGTATAGGTTGATTAACAGAGGCGGTTCTGGAGTGAAGAATATTGTGTGCTCTGAAAGGAATGGTAAGGTTATTTCCATTAAGTCTGTTACTGATGATGATGAGATTTTTATTATTAGCAGGAATGGTGTTATTATTAGAACTTCTGCAAAAGGAATTTCTGTTATTGGAAGGAATACTCAAGGTGTGAGACTTATGAGAATGAGCAAGAATGATAAGGTTGTTGGAGCTGCTAAGGTTTTGAAAGAGGAAGAGAGTGATGATGAAGAGGAGTTTGATAAAGAGATTAAAGAGGAGAGCAGCGGAGAAACGTTAGAAGTTGTTGAAGAAGAGAAAGAGTAAATTATTCTATAATTCCATACAAACCATATATCAATTTATCTGCAGCTTTTATTATTTCTTCACCTCTACCTTGGATTATAAGACAATTACCATCTAGTATAATGGCTGTTTCATCATCTTCTTTGACGTATATTACGGCTGTTTCTTTTTCAAGAGTGTTGTCACAGGTTATTATTGGACGACTGGAGCAGGCACTTGTTTCATTTCTTAAGCAAGCGGCTATAACCTTTGTGTCGAATACTCTGTAAAGGGTTAAGCTGAGTTCTGTGCTTGCTATTGCAACATGTGCAAAGTCTTCCCCTAAAGGATCGAATGTTATATATGTTGTTCTTGAGGTGTTGAAATCAAACTCTTCGCTTACTAATAATGGAACGACTTCTGCTTCTTTTGGCCCAAATCTTAAATGGATCTTGTAAATGATATCGTCTCTCTGCCAGTCTGTGTTCCATAAGCCTGCTATTTTTACGAATGTGAATCCGTTGTAAGTGTATTCTGGATATTTTTCTTCTCCTAAGAGGATTCTTAGTGAGAAGAGGATTACTAAGGCAGAGATTATTACAACGATTGCAATGAAGAATGATTTGTTCTGCTTTTTTTCTGTTTTTTTATCTATGATTTCTTCATCAGGCATTTCTTTCTTTTCTTGTTCGTTGTCCATTTTATTCTATTATGCCAAATATTCCATATAAGATTCTGTCAGAGATTTTTAAGAATTCATTTCCTTTACCTGCTTCAGCGATTATGCAATCGTTTTCAATGTAAACTCTGGTTGTGTTTGATTCTTTGAAGTAGAGCACTGGCACTTTTGATGTTGATTGTGAGCAGTCAATGATTGGGATATTGTAACTGTTGTTTGTTGTGAAACCTTTTCTTATGTAAATGTTGAAGAAGTCTGCTAGGATTGGCTCTATGTTGTATTGTATAAGAGCGATTTGTTGAGAGTATGCGTTATCAGGGTCATATGTCATGTCAACCTCGGCTGTGTTTTTTATTCTGGTTATTGCCTCCTGATCTATGTTGATGTTTTCAACTTCTGTAGGAAAGTAAGAGAAAGGCACTTGCTTTTTGTTGATTTCTGTTGTAAAACCGTTGTTTATTCTTGTGAATACTGTGCCTTTGTAGTTTAATTTTTCTTCAGGGTTTGTGAAGCCATAGAACATTACGCCAAAGACTGAGCTTATCATGATAAAACCTATGAAGGCTGCCCAGATGATTTTTGCTTTATTGTTTTCCCGTCTCATTTGGTATGGTAGTTTGCGTTGAGGTTTTTATATCTTTGGTTGATTGAGGCTATTTACTGCTTCTAATACGTCTTCTACTGTTATCATTTTCATGCAAAGATTGTCTTTGCATTTTATGTGTTTTCCTTTATAGATTTTTATGCAGGGACTGCATTCTATGCCTTTGAAGATTGAGAGTGTGTGCTTTCCGAATGGGCCGAAGATGACTGGCGTTTCAGGACCGAAGAGGCCAATGGTTTTTATTTTCTGGTTTGCAGCGATGTGCATTGGGCCTGTGTCGTTTGAGATGAATAGGCTGCAGTTGTTTATTAGTTCTATTAGGTTTGAGAGTCTTGCTCCACAGAATATTATCGGGTTGTGGTTCATTTGGTTTCTTATGTCTAATAGTATTTCTCTTTCATCTTCAGAGCCTGTTAGGATGATTTTTGCATTATGGTTTTCTATTAGATTGTCTGCTAATGCTGCGAATTTATCTTTTGGCCATCTTCTTGATATTACGGTTGGACCTGAGCCTGGGCAGATACCTACTATGAAATCATGTTCTGAGATTTTGTTCTTTTTTAAGAAAGTGATTATGGATGCTTTGTCGCTGTCTGAGACTGTTATCTTTTCATTCGTTGGTTCTGAATGGATGCTTAATGGCTTTAATAAGTTCATGTTGTTATAGACTGAATGGATTTCTTTGTTGAATTCTACTTTATCATTGTATAAGAGAGCTCTTAGCTTGTTTGCAAAGCCGATTCTTCTTTTTCCTGCTGTGTAGGCGATTATTGCTGAGATGTTGAGCCAGTGTTCATAGTCTATTACAAGGTCGTATTTGTTTCTTATTTGAGATAATTGTTTTATTAGCCCAAAAAGGCTTAGGTCAACGAATATTTTATTGTGGATGTTCTTGTTTTTGTAGAATAAATCTTTGTTTTTCTGAGGGGCTAAGATTGTTATTTCTGCATTTGGATATTTTTCTTTTAATGCTTTGATGCAAGGTAATACGTATATATTAGAGCCAATACCCCAGAACATTATTATTAGGATTTTTTCTATCTTTTTTGACGGCTTTTTGAATAGTTTGAATAGCCATAGTTTAAGGATTATTGACGGGCCTATGAATTTGTCAATGAATTTTACTGTTGATAGGTTCATAAATGGTTAGAATTCCTCATCATTAATAAATGTTTATTTAATTTACAGAATTCTTAGATAATAGATAAAATATTTAAACATAGTTACATTTTAGTACTGTATGAAGCATATCGGTTTAACGATTTTATTGTTAACATTACTTTTAGTTAATACTTTCTCAGTTAACGCTGATAGTTTGTATTTGCAAGATACTATAAAAGGCGCTAATGCTGGAGGAGATAAAACTAAAACATATACAATCGATGGAAACACTTATACTTTATACATTGCGATTTGTATTGGAAGTCCCATTAGAACTTCTATTAGAATCAATGAAGAACCAACAGGTGGATTATTGGTTTCAGATACTTATGACTTAAATGATAATTATTATATCAAGATAGACTCTATTGACCCTGATTATTGTGATGGTAGACGCTTTTGTAATATTGAATTTGAAGCTTATTGTGTAGTTGACTTCTCTATTTTTTCTAGAAAAGAGATTCCAAAAGAAACCTTCTGTGGAGATTATGTATGCGAGGGTGATGAAGACTGTGATTCTTGTCGGAAGGATTGCGGAAGCTGTCCAAGAGTTTGTGGAGATGGTACTTGTGACCGGCTTGAAACATGCGGACAGGATAATTGCTGTTACGGAGAGAAAAGATATGTTATGCGTGACCCTTTAAATTGCGGAACTTGTGGAAATGAATGTAATCCTAAAGAGACATGCCAACAGGGCAAATGCGTCCAGGTTTGTGGTAATGGTGTCTGCGAGTCAAATGAAGATTGTACTTTATGTTATGAGGATTGCCCTTGTGGGAATTATGAAAAATGCAGGTTCGGTAGCTGTATAACCTATTGTGGAAATAATATCTGCGAATCAGATGAAGATTGTTCTTCATGCGAATCAGACTGTGGTAAATGTTCTTTTTGTGGAGATGGAACTTGTCAAATTGGCGAAGATTGTTCTTCTTGTGAGGTAGATTGTAAATGTGAGAATGGATACGATTGTTTTAACAAAGAATGTATTAAACCAGAATGTAATACAGATATTGATTGTGATGATAATAATGCCTGCACAGCAGACACATGCTCAGAAACTCCTAAAGAATGTTTTAATAAAAAAACTATATCTGGATGTAATTTTGAAGATAGTTGTATTCTAATCGGAACTAGAACAGATGCTCAATATTGTGATATAGAACATTCAATGAAAGATTTAAAATCTGAAGGAAACACCTGTAATAATAATTATGAATGTTCAAGTAATGTATGTGTAAATAATCAATGTATAAGTGGAAATCTAATCCAGAAGATAATAAGTTGGTTTAGAAGGCTATTTAAATCTTAATTATTTCTTTTTGTTGACCTTTTTCTCAATTCTGGCTAGTCTTTCAATGATTTCTCTCATGTAAGGATTTTTAGCAGCTTCTGCTCTTTTCTCTTCTCTGTGGAAGCCTGCTCTGTCTTCTATGTAGCCGAATAAGACCATTAGGAAAAGTACGCCTATGAAGATGGGAATATACCATTTGGTTATGTGAACCATTATGCCATATTCCTGTAATTTTGATAATACAAGGAAAAGTATCATGCCGCTGTTTAGGATTGCTACCCAGGACATTGTTCTCTGAGCCCAGACTTTGCTATAAACTAATAGTTCCCTGAATTTGAAAAATATTGATAATGGGATGTTTGGCATGGGTTGTTTATGGGAGAAGAGGTATATAAAGGCTTTGATAAGAGCAAGGTTTTTAAAATCTGATGTCTTGTTATAAATAGAAAAAGAGAATACGCAAAACTGCTAAATAATGATTTTCGATTAACACCAAAAATCAATTATACAGTTTCGCTTAACATTCTCTTTTTCTGGAACTCCAAAGTTTTCTAAGAATGAAAAACTTTGGAGGTGATAATAATGAAGTTTGATTTGTCAAATATTGAAAGGAGTAATTCTGATATAAAGAGAGGAGTTATGCTCCCAAAAAAATTGACTAAAGAATTATCTGAATTTATAGGTATTATGGTGGGAGATGGGCATCTTGGAAGAAATGTTGGAAGGAGTAAATCTGGATGTAAATTTACTAGGTCGAATATTCTTATTTCAGGCAATAAACTCGAAGAGTTATATCTAAAAAATGTGATGGATTTATTTCATAGATTATTTAATCTTAACATGTCCTATGTTCAAGATACATCTCCTAATGCTGTTATTATAAGAGCACAATCTAAAGGTATACTTGAATTCCTAAATAAAATCTGTGAAATACCCTTAAATCGTAAGACAAATAGTGTAAAAATACCAGATATAATAAAAGTTGCAAGCAAAAGCATTAAATACGCATTCCTTAGAGGGTTAGCAGATACAGATTTTTCAGTTACATTCAAGAATAGAACTAATAAAGGACACAATTACCCAGTTATTAAGGCTAGTTTTAAGAGTGAGAACCTAGTTAAAGACCTTGAAAATTTATACCTTGAGCTAGGATTTAAATATTGTGTTATTTATAATGAAAGAGGTTATGATAAGAGATTTAATAGATATGATTATATTAATTCAATCTATTTAAATGGGAAATTAAATTTCTCTAAGTGGTTTAATAGAATTGGCTTTTCAAATAGTAAATTTCAAAGAAAAGTTGTAAAATGGAAGAAAGATGGAATTTGTCCTCCAGGTTATTAAAAAAAGCCTCCGGAGGGAATTGCACCCTCGACCTCAATCCGGT
>CEPX01069952.1_pt1 | contig 12836 bp, 21 predicted proteins | sample 361361 | NCBI WGS metagenome assembly CEPX01 (sample SAMEA2619974, study PRJEB7988) | marine metagenome | biome: marine biome (ENVO:00000447); feature: mesopelagic zone (ENVO:00000213) & marine oxygen minimum zone (ENVO:01000065); material: "saline water (ENVO:00002010), including plankton... | reverse complement strand
TGATGGAATCTCTTGGTCGCAAGAGCTCAGATGCATTGGTTGATATGTGTCAAAAATTAGATCTGCCCTTTATTAATGCGCCTAAACGAAAAAGTAAAAGAGGATCAGAACCCTTTCCAGGATATGATGTTTAAACTCAAGCAAGGAACTCTTTTTCTTTGATTATTTCTTTTTCTTCAATAATGGCTTTTCGAATTATTTTTCCTTTTCTTTTCGACAGCTTACGAATTTTCTCATAATCTTTTTCATCTGTTGGCATCACAATTTCATTAATAATTATATTATGAGTTATTCCAATTTTTTTGGATTCTGGCATGTCCCAAAAAAAATCTTCTTTAATTTTTGAAGAATATTTTTCATCTGCTTCTAACTGGCAAAAATTATCATCTACTTTGTCTTCACTTTTTCCTGGCTTTGGAAGTTTTTTCTTTATTTTCAATTTAAAATCACTTCCTTCCATATCTAATAAAACAGAGTAAGATTCTTTTTCTAATTCGATTAATTGATCTTCTTTTAATTCTTGCTCATGAATATTATTTTGATAATATAATCCTCCTTTTTTTGATTCCGAATTTCCTTCTATATTATTTTCAGACATTAATTCAGAAAGGTTTTTTTTACTTAAAACTATTCCAGAAACTTTAGAAATCCCAAAACTAGAACATAACAATACTAAATCATTAGCAAATTCAGAACTTGCTTTAACTTTAATTTTTTTTGTTTTCCAGAAACCTAAAAGAAATTTTCCTTTGTATTCCCCTTTTCCGAATTTAATAAATTGAGAATGAACACTTTCATCGATTTTATCTTCAAAGATTTTTTTTATAAAATTCATTATTCTTTTTGTTGAATTTCGCTTATAAATTTTTGCATAAATTTATAAATTTAAGTCCATATAAAAAATAATGGAAGACGAATTTTCCAAGAGAGTTGTATCCATGATAATATTGGCTGTTTTGATAGTCGTAGCTTTCATTTTATTGAGACCTATTTTAATGTCTATAATAATAGGTATAATTTTAGTAGTTGTTTTTGCTCCTGTATATGAAAAACTTCTTAAAATAGTAAAATTTGAGAATCTTTCTGCAGCAATTATTTCCATTTCGTTGATTGTATTAATAGTTCTTCCTTTTTGGTTTTTGACCCCGGTTTTTATAGAGCAATCTTTCCAAGTTTATATTGTTTCACAACAAATTGATTTTGTTACGCCTCTCAAGAATTTTTTCCCTTCTTTATTTGCTTCAGAAGAATTTTCAATAGAAGTGGGTTCTATTCTTCATTCATTTGTAACTAAAGCGACAAATTCGATTGTGAACTCTTTTTCAAAACTAATACTCAACTTTCCAATAATCTTTCTTCAGCTTTTAGTTGTTTTTGCTACTTTTTTCTTTGTGTTAAGGGACAAAGAGAAGATTATATCTTATATCAAAAGTTTAACACCTTTTTCAAGAGAGGTTGAGAATAAATTACTCCATTCGTCAAGAGAAATTACAATATCTGTTATTTATGGACAAATCGTTGTTGGAATAGTTCAAGGTCTTATAGTCGGTGCAGGTTTTTTCATTTTTAATGTTTCTAATCCCCTATTTTTAACATTCCTTGCGATTTTAGCAGGTATGTTTCCTGTTATTGGTACAACAATTGTCTGGGCACCTGTTGTGATTTATCTTTTTATTGCAGGAGATATTCTTCCTGCAATAGGAATTGCTGCTTTTGGGTTGGTTTCTTCTGGAATTGATAATATTCTAAAGCCAATACTTGTTTCAAGAAGAACTCGTATGCATCCTTTATTGACTCTTATGGGGATGATCGGAGGTTTATTACTCTTTGGAATTTTCGGATTTATTCTTGGACCTTTAATTCTAGCATATGTTCTTATTTTATTAGAAGTTTATAGAAATAAACCAATTAAAGGAGTTTTTTTAGAATATTCACAACAAGAGAAAAAGATTAGTAATTGATATATTTTTAAACTTTTATTTTCTTTTCAATTCATGGCGAGTACAGATTATAGAAGGAAGATTGTGGATTATTTTAAACAAAATTTATCTAAAGGCTACACAGAAGAATCGTTGAAATGGGCCCTTATTAATCAAGGATACTCTAGAACAGATGTTTCAAGAGCAATCGAGCAAGTACATAAAGAACTTGCTGAAAAAGCCCCTATGATAAAAGAAAAACCAAAAATAAAATACGAGATTTATGATGTAGATAATAAATTAATCAAAGTAGAAACAAGAAGGCCATTTTCAATAAAGAATTTTTTTAATGATTTATTTTCTTGATGTAAACTATAGCAAACTTTTTAATTCTCTTATATGTTAAATTTTGAATAAGCCGCCATGCGCAGAATGGTATTGCACTTGGTTTGAGCCCAAGGTCTTCGGACATCCAGGTTCGATTCCTGGTGGCGGCGTTTTTTAAATGATATACAAAAAAATTATCCTAGGAGGAATTATTTTTATTATAATGGTATTAGCAATTTTTATACTAGATAAACTTATTTTGACAGGAGAAATTATCTATAATCAAGAAACAGAGATAGTTCCTTTGTCTTCTGAAGATAAAGAGAAAGTTGCACAAACTTTGCTGACAAGCGAATTTATAGGAGATGTTCCTAAAAATAATCCTATTTCTTTAAGATTCTATACTTTTCAAAATGGGGAGAGAATATGGAGAGATGGATTTTTAATAGGGAAAAAACAACTTTTAAGTGAAGGAAAACCAGCAGTATTTTTATATTTACATTCTAAATATATTCAAGAATTCAATAGTGGAAATATATGTGAAACAATAAAGAAAGCAAACAAGAATGGAGATCTTGGTTTTTATAGTGAACATGGTAAAACAAGCTTATTGCTTAAATATTCTGGAATGTTAAAACATAGGGATTGTTTTGGACTTTAAAGCCTGCAGAGGGATTTGAACCCACGACTTCTTGCTTACGAAGCAAGCGCTCTACCAACTGAGCTATACAGGCATATAAAAGAAACCCGCTGGTTTCTTTTCAACTTCCTCAAATCACTGAATGGTGATTTCTAATTGCCTCCGAGGAAAACACACAGATATTATAATATATTAATATTTAGAATTAATAAATTTCTCTCTACATGAAGAAGCTTGTCCGCATTTGTAAAAATAACCAACGAAATCTTTAATTGAGTCTGTGCGTAGGCACAGCTGAGATTTCGTGGCCCCAAAATTTTCATAGAAAATTTTTAGGGTTATCCAAATAATGCAGACAAACCTTCTGCTGCAGCTTCTTTCTTTTCTTCTTTTGGCTTTTCTTTCTTTTCTTCTTTTTTCTCTTCGCCTCCAGTAGATGCAGGTGCTGTTCCGACATTTAGACTTGCGTTTTCTAGTTCTTTTTCAATGTCAACACCTTTCAAACTAGCAACAAGTGACTTGACTTTTGATTCGTCAACTTCTATTCCTGTTGCTGCAACAGTGCTCTTCAAGTTTTCTTCATTTACTTCTTTTCCAAGTTTATGCAGCAATAAAGCTGCGTATATGTATTCCATTTATTGTTTTTCCTCCTGATTTTCTGTTGGAGCATTTTCTTCTTTAACCTCTTCTTTTTTTGGTTTTTCTTTACTTAACAAACTCTCAAGAGCTTTTTTATCAATACTTGCTTTTGCAATTAAGAATTTAATTGTATCTTCTGAGAAATATTTTATCTCAACAGCAAAGGCAAGTGATTTACCAAATAAAGTTTTTATTTCATTGACAACTTCTTCTTTATTAACATTTATTTCCGAATATAACTTTTCTTCTTTTGTATCAAATGCAACTAATGGAATGAATCCAATAGAAAATGGTTTTATATCAAGTTTGTTCATTATGCTTACTGCATCCGCAGAGATTTTTGAACCTTTTTTGGCGATTACTTTTGGTTTTTTAATTGTTATTTTTCCTTTTTCTATTTGGATCTGAATTCCCAATGCACCAAGTTCAGAGATTGCTGGGCCTGGAAGTAATTCTGTAGGTCCTTCTTGAACTTCAATATCTTCAAGAGCTTCTTGCCCGGATTTTGCTTTTGCAGGACTTTTATTTCCAATTAGTTCAGATGCAAGTTCAAACGAATCCAAATTTGAGAATAAAATAGCAATACTTTCATCAACATACTCTTTAATTTCTTTGGCTTTTTCTTTTCCAGAATCATCTATTGCTCTAAGTATCAAATTTTTCTTAGGTACTTTGATTACTGCTTTTCCTCGTAATTTTTTAGAAATTTCCTGAAATTGCGAAGCTGGAAGATTCTTTATAGATGCTATTAACATAGTCTTCTTTTCTTTTATCAAATCAGAAAGTTCTTTGACAATATTTACTTTTTCTTCAGATATTTTTGTTTCTGTTTTCATTTTATATTTACTTTTTGAGGTTTACCCATTGTGAATTTTATTTTTATGTTTTTTACGTTATCGCTTTCCCTAGGCAAAGCCTTCACAATGGCTTCGTAAACCCCAAGAATATTTCCAATTATTTCTTCATCTTTCATATCTTCTTTTCCAATTGCTAATTTGATACTTGCCTCTTTTGTTCTTATTTTTATACTGCTGTTTATTTTTTCTTTAAGTTCATTTATTGTTTTTTCATTAGCGTCTATTAGAACACCTAATTGTGGTGAAGGCATTTTACCCACAGGGCCAAGATATCTTCCAAAAGTTGTGGCAACTTTTGGCATTAAACTTGCTTGCGCAATGAAAAAATCAAATTTTTTAACCAATTTCTTTAATTCATTTTTATCTGTATATTTCTTGAATTGCTCTTTTGTTATTGTTTCAATCTTGTCATTTTTTGTTTCAAGAAATGCACAAATTTTTTTATCCTTAATCTTGTTCGGCAGACTCACAAATAAATTTAAAGGATTCTTTTTAACATCATACTTTTTCAAATTTATAATTAAGTCAATCGTTTGACTAAAATTTCTTTTCTTTTCTTTTCTTAATTCTTCTAATGCTTTCTTAAGACCTTCATTCATATCCATTTTATACCTCCTACATGATGCACAAGGAACATAGAAAATATTTCCTTATGATGTAGTTTTACGGTAATTTCATTACAAAATTTGGATTTATAAAGTTTTTGAACAATAATACTTATAAATTAATCTTATATGTTTTGTTCATGGAACTTATAGCTTTACTTTCAACAGGAAAGGGAACATGGGCCCAGGTTTCTGGTTTGATAAATCACGGAGACTGGGATAATGTGATTGTTCTTGGTGATGAGTTTGCTAAACAATTCACTTCTGATAAAAAATTTGAATTTATAAAAGTTGATTTAAATAAGAAAATAAAAGACTTGAAAGAAGAATTTTCAATAAAATTAAAAGGAAAAATTAAAGGAACAGAAGTTGCATTAAGTATTGCTTCTGGTGGCGGAAAAGAACATATGTCTTTAATTTCCGCATTAATTAACTTACCAGTAGGAATAAGATTTGCAGCATTAACAAAAGAAGGTGTTATTGATTTATAACTACGTCTAAGCAGAATACTATTCAAATAAAACTTATCTCCTTCTTCTTTTCTTTACAACTCTTCTCTTTGTTTTTCTTCTAACAACTTTCTTTTTTCCTTTCTTCCTTTTTGCTACACCTGCTTTTTTCTTTTGTTTTTCTAAAGCTGTTATCTTCTTTTTAAGAGACCTAATACTTATATCAAGTTGCTTTCGTGTTTTAGCTCTTGCCATTTTAAAAACCTCTTTTTATTTCTATTATTATGTAAATTAAGTTTAAATATTTTTCTAAGAGATTAAAAGAATAAAAAAGCCCAGAGTAGCATGAGGATTAAAAATACAAATAATATAAAATATGTTGAGAACGCAAATAGTTTTTTTGCTATTTTTTCTTTTCCTGTTATTGCTAGAACAGTTAAGTAAAAGAATCTGCCACCGTCGAAGATTCCAACAGGAAGCATGTTAATTAATGCCACACTTGCACTTATTAAAATAATCCACCATAATAAATCATAAATAAATTCGCTTGCACCAAAATTTGGTTGGTAATAAATGTAGGGTTCTTTAAAAGATAATTTGGAATAAATAGCCCCCATAAATCCTGAGCGTACTCGATTTGAGAAACCTACACCAAGCCAAGCTTTTGTCTCATCTACAGGATTTTCCCCAAGAACAATATCACGATCATAATCTCCATTATCTTTTCCAATAACATTTAATGTAACTTTGTCTCCTGGAGAATATCTTTCAAGTTCTGTTCTTAATTTATCAACATCATTAATCTTAACATCATTAATCTTGAGAATTACACTTTCTAATTCTGCATTTATTGCTGGAGCATCATAGTATAAAATTAAACTGCCTTCGTCATTTTTTTGCTGTTCTAGAAAACTTTTTTCCGTGATGAAATCTTGTCCATTTATTTTTATTTTGTTAAATCCTTCGTCATTTGATAGACTTAAAATTTTTTCATATGTTGGATTGTCTAAAGAGATACCATTGATCATTGCAATACTTGAAACTTCTACAATTGCATAAGGGTAAGTGTCAAATATAACTCCTGATTGAGTGAATGCAAGTATAAAGAAGAGCCATAAAATTCCGAAAAATAAGATAGCAGTTAATACATTAGCAAATGTTCCTGCTGAAAGAATCGCGAGTTGACCGAATGTGCTTTTTTTCTCCATTGTCTTTTCATCTTGCTCTACAAATGCTGCTAAAAATATGGGAAGGAACCAAGGAAAAAATCCAAATCCTGTTGATTTTATTTTTACTTTATTATGCGCTGCAAAAATACCGTGCGCAAATTCATGAGTTATTGCAATAATTGCAATAATAATTATCCAATATGTAAAATAAAATGGTGGCAAGAAACTTAAACTAGGGATCTCTGTGAGGTAAGGAAATAATGGTAGCAAAGGAGGAATTTTAATTGTTTGAACAAAACTAGGAATTGTGTGCAAATAAACAATTCTTCCTAAAAGATAAATCATTGCAACCATTAAAAAGTATCCTACAGCAATGGAAATATAACTCATAACATGAAAAAGTTTAGGAGCTTTTGTACCTATACGATCAATTAACCTTATCCCCCAACTTGCTTTATATAGAAGGAGTAATCCTTCTCTTTTTATATTCTTTTTTCCAGTACGAAGGAAAACAAAAACGAATATTATGAATAATACTAAGAATGTTAAATCATAAATATTATCTTGGATAAAGTTTAAGAAACTCATTTTTTCTTTATTGGTCTAAATGCTTTTTTCTTGCATTTTCTGCATTTTATTTTTCCTTCTAAGATTCTTATAGGATTTGCCTTCATTTTAGTTTGGCATTTTTTACATACAAATACATCTTTAAAAAGTCTATTTTGTGCTTCAATTATTTTTGCCATTTTAATATAATTTAGTTAAATCTTCCTCTTAATAATCATTTCGCCTTCAACATCCCAATATTCAACCTTGGAATTTTCTTCAAGTTGTTCTTTTATTTCATCTGAACAATTAACATCGAAAGTTTCAAAATTTTCTAAATCCATAACATTGATTTTATCTGCAATTGAAAGTACTTGCGCTTTTCTTTTGTCCACAAATGGAACTTCAAATTTGTCATGCCCTGGAGCAACAAAAACTTTTTTTTGTCCTGCGATTATTCCTACTGCTTCCACCCTTGCTTTTGAATGTCCATGTTTTCCTGTTTTACTAATGTCAATACTTTTCACAGTATAAGCTACCCCATCAATAATGATATTTGTCCCATTCCTCATTTCTGTAGCATCAATTATTTTTAAAACCATTCATCAATGAAAAAAAATATATTTATAAACGTTTTTAATAAGATATTAAAATGATATTAAAGAAAAAAGATTTTATTGAAATAGAATTTACAGGAAAAGTAAAGGATGGAGAAATTTTTGATTCAAATATAAAAGAAGATTTGAAAAATGCAAACTTGGATTTTGAGCCGAAACCTTTTGTGTTCTGTCTTGGAGAAAAAATGTTTCTTGAAGGCGTGGAGGATTTTTTAATTGGGAAAGAAATAGGGGAATATGAAATTGAGCTCACTCCAGAAAAAGCATTCGGCAATAGAGATTCAACACTTGTGAAAATACTTTCTATGAAAGTTTTCAAAGAAAACAAGTTAAATCCTTCTCCGGGAATGATGTTTAATTTTGATGGAAAAATAGCGAAGATACTCTCTGTTTCCGGAGGGAGAATCACTGTTGATTTCAATAATCCTTTATCTGGTAAAATTGTTGTTTACAAAATAAAAATTTTGAGAAAAATTAGCCATATAAATGAAAAAGCAAAAGCTCTTATCGAGTTTTTCTTTAAAAGAAGTTTAAAGTTTGAAATAAAAGATAAAAAAATTATTATTGAAGCAGAAAAAGAACTTGTTAAATTTGTTGAAATATTTAAAGACAAATTTAAAGAAGTTTTAGAATTGGATTTGGAAGTTAAAGAAATTAGTGAGAAGTTAAAAGAAGAAGGCAAAAAAGGAAATTCAGATAAATAGAAATTCTTATAAATGTTTATTTAATCGAAAATAAAATAGGAGAATCAAATGGTTGATAGAACAGCATTTATGAAGGGTTTATCAATATTAGTTGGACGAAAAGAACCTTTCTTTCAAAATAGTGTTGATGATGCTGCTATGAGGAGTCTTATTAGTAGAATTCATGGTGAAATAGAAAAAGGAAGTGAATCTTCTATTCTTCCTGATGAACTTGCAGAAAGATTTCTGCAGTCTGCTAGGAGAATGGATTTGGGTTATCCAAAAGCAAGAGAATATATTGACGTGCTTTCAGAAGCATGCTTTGGTCCTGTACTCCTAAATAGTGTTAAGAATAGATTAAATTTTCATGCTTCTAATTATCATTTTTTATAAACACTTCTTAATAATAGATAAAACCACAACAATTCTTATAAACATTTGTGAATTATTTATTTCATGGAGATTTATGATCAAAAAGGTATTCCGCCTGTTACAGATTTATCTGACGAGGTGAGGGAGATTGATAGAGAGCTTGAAGACTTATTAAAAAAACAATCAACAAAAATTAAAGTGATTGGTATTGGTGGCGGAGGAAATAACTCTTTAAGCAGAATGAAGGAGATTGGGATTCGCGGAGGAGAGCTTATAGCTATAAATACAGATGCTCAGGATTTACTTTATACAAATACAGATCATAAAATTTTGATTGGAAAAGAGCTAACTCAAGGATTAGGGGCAGGAAGTAATCCAAAAATTGGTGAAGAAGCTGCAAAAGAATCTGAATCAGAAATAAGAAAAAAAATTATTGGAAGCGACTTGGTTTTTATTACTTGTGGATTAGGAGGTGGAACAGGAACAGGTGCTGCTCCTGTAATTGCAGGATTAGCAAAAAAGCAAGGAATGCTAACAATAGGAATTGTTACTTTACCATTCACAATTGAAGGAAGAAAAAGAATAGAAAATGCAATGAATGGTTTGGAAAGAATGGAAGAAATTGTGGATACTTTAATTGTCATTCCAAATGATAAGCTTCTTGAATTAGCCCCCGAATTGCCTTTACATACTGCATTCAAAATTGCCGATGAAATACTTACAAATGCTGTTAAAGGTGTAACAGAACTTGTGACTTCTTCTGGATTAGTGAATTTAGATTTTGCAGATATAAAATCAGTAATGACAGATGGAGGTGTTTCATTAATTGGTATGGGTGAATCAGATACAGGGCAGAGAGCATTGGAGGCTGTTGAAAAAGCAATCGAGAATCCTTTGCTTGACGTTGATATTTCAGACGCATCAGGTGCTTTAATTAATATTGTTGGGGGAAATGACATGAGTTTGGATGAGTGTAAGTTAGTTGTAGAAACAGTTGGTAATAGATTAAATTCACATGCGAAATTGATTTGGGGTGCACAGATTTCTCCAGACATGGAAAAATCAATAAGGGTTTTAATTATTGCGACAGGAGTAAGAAGTTCACAGATTTTGGGACATGGAGATAGTATAGAAAGCAAAAAACACAAAGAAATAGAAGAAGAGCTTGGAATTGAATTTTTTGAGTAAAATTATATACCAATACAGTAAAAACTTAAAAACTCCTTATTTTTATTTAATTCATGAAAGATTTATTTATTAATGCAAAATCATTTTTCTTCAAAAGTAAAAGAGTTTGGCATGTTTTAAAAAAACCATCAAGAGAGGAATTTGAACAAACCACAAAAATTTCTGCTATTGGAATTCTTATTGTTGGGGCTCTTGGGTTCGCAATATCAATTATTATGAATTTGTTTCTTTGAGATAAATTTATAAATTAACTTTTTAAAGTAATATTACTATTCCTTATTACTTAAGGTGTAGCGGAGCTAAAATGATATTTATAATAAAAGTTACAACAAACAAGGAAGAAAGAGCAGTCGATATGATTGCCGAAAAAGCAGAGAAAAAAAAATTAAATGTTTATTCTGTTTCAAGACCTCATGGTTTGAGAGGTTATTTATTTTTAGAGGCAGAAGATAGAGAATCTGCTGAAGAAGCTGTTTTCAACCTTCCTTATGTAAAAGGAATCATAGGAAAAACAATTGAGTATGAAGAAATAAAAAACATGATGGAACCTTCTGTTGAAAATGTTTCAATGAACGAAGGAGATATTGTTGAAATGATAGGGTCTACATTGAAAGGAGAAAAAGCAAAAGTTTTAAGAATTGATAAACAGAAAGAAGAAGTTGTTGTGAGCTTGCTTGGAGCAACTGTTCAGTTTCCAGTATCTGTGAAACTTGATAATGTAAAAGTTATAAGACGTGAAGAAGGAGAAGAAGATGCAGATTAAATTACTTACAGAAGGAGGAAATTTAGCACCCAATCCAGGGTTGAGCCAAAAGCTCGGTCCTATTGGTCTTAATGTAAATCAAGTTATACAAAAAGTTAACGAAGCAACAAATGATTTCAAAGGATTAAAAGTTCCTGTTGAATTAGACATTGACGCTTCAACAAAAAATTTTACAGTTAAAGTTTTCTCGCCACCTGTTTCAGGATTATTGAAAAAAGAACTAGAAATTGAAAAAGGCTCTGGTTCACAGAAAAAAATCAAAGTCTCAAATGCTTCAATAGAACAAATAATCTCTGTCGCAAAAACGAAATTTCCAAACATGCTCGCAAAAGATTTGAAGGCGGCTGTTAAGACAGTTGTAGGAACTTGCGTAAGTTTAGGAATTTTAATTGAGAATAAACCAGCATATGAGATTGAAGAAGACATTGAAGAAGGAAAATATGACAAAGAAATCAATGACGAAAAAACAGAAGCTTCTGAAGAAAAAAAGCAAGAGTTAGAAGAGTTTTTTTCAGAGATAAAATCTAAACAAGAAAAGATTATTAAACAAGAACAGGCGGCTAAGGAAGAATCTGAAGCAGAAAAAAAGGAAGAAGAAACTGAAGAGAAAAAAGAAGAACCGAAAGAATAAATTTTAAATAGCTTTATAAATTTACACATCTCTTTTCTTTTGTTAGGGGATGTGGGGTAACCTGGTAGCCTTTCAGGTTTGGGACTTGACGATCCCGGTTCAAATCCGGGCATTCCCATTTTTTATATGTTGTATTGAAATAATCCAAAATTTTAAAAATAGTTTTTTATAGAATTCTTAATGACTTATCAAGGAAAAGTTAAAGTTTATTACGAAAAATCAAGGTCTCGTGGAAACCTTATTTTAATTGAGTATAATGGGGAGAGATATGGTCTTGTACCCAATGTAGGTGATGAAAAGAATTTTCATATACTTAAAGGTGATTTGACTGATAATTTATCTCTCGCTTTGAAGTGGGTTGATCCAAGAGTTTTATCAGAAGATGTTTTAAGGAAGCCACATATTAGTAAATTATTAAAATATATATTTGAACCTGGAAAAAAAGACAATATCCCTGCCGAAGAGGCGATTAAATTTTTAACTTCTTTAGGATTTCAAATAGAATAATTTAAAAATGAATTTTCAATTATTTAATTTATAACATGGCAGCAAAATTAAAAAAAATAAAATCAGCAGGGAGATTCGGGGCGAGATATGGAAAAAAAATAAGGGTAAAACTTGTTAAAGTTGAAGAAAAACAAAGAGTAAAACAAGAATGTCCTTTTTGTGAAAAAATTGGGGTGAAAAGAGTTTCCAAAGGATTATGGCAATGCACAAGAAAAAAATGCAATAAAAAATTTGCATCAGGTGTATATAACACAAAATGACAATACGAAAATTAAATAAATAGAATATAAATACAAATAAAATGAAATACAGTGGATTAGGAGTGGATTGGGGTGAGGCCCACGGCCCAATTAAAAATATGCGTGAGGCGAGGGAGCAGGATCCAAGAGACTTATATACTAAAGCCCCAGAAGAATTATACATTCTTTTAGATGACAAAAGATTAAATGCTTTAGAGTTAAGAGCTCGGGAAAAATAATAAAATGGCTACATATAAATGTTTTAAATGCGAAAAGAAAATAACTGCAAACCTTTTAGATAAAAGATTTATCTGCCCTAATTGTGGAAGCAAAATCTTTTACAAACCAAGAACAAAAGTAAAAAAAGTGAAAGCAATTTAAAATCAATTAAATTTTTAATAAATTAAAATGGATCAAAGTAAAGTTCAAGAAATGCAAGTATTAGAGCAGAATTTGCAGAATTTGTTTATGCAGAAGCAATCATTTCAAATGGAATTTTCTGAGACTCAATCTGCATTAAAAGAAATAGAAAATTCAGGAGATGATATTTTCAAAATGATTGGGCAATTGATGATTAAATCTGATAAGTCAAAAGTAAAAGAAGAACTGTTGAATAAAGAAAAATTTCTTGATATTCGGTTAAATTCTATTGAAAAACAAGAAAGTTCTCTTGTTGAAAAGCTCG
>CEPX01198154.1_pt1 | contig 12837 bp, 11 predicted proteins | sample 361361 | NCBI WGS metagenome assembly CEPX01 (sample SAMEA2619974, study PRJEB7988) | marine metagenome | biome: marine biome (ENVO:00000447); feature: mesopelagic zone (ENVO:00000213) & marine oxygen minimum zone (ENVO:01000065); material: "saline water (ENVO:00002010), including plankton... | reverse complement strand
TTTTTCTGTAAAGACTCAAATACTTCCATCACAGCATCTTGTGCCTCATCGCGATCTTTCAAATACTTCAAACACAAACCATAAACCAGATGCACATAGCGATTGAAAAGCAAACCAATTATTTCACTATCTAATGATGATCGATAGGATGTTAATAGGTCTTCATCTGTTCGTTGGTCACTATTTGATGAAAATAATTTCAACTATTAATACTTGATTATCAGAGTTTTATGAAATAAATGAAAAAATATTACTGGCAATTTATGGAAAACTGAAGGTATCTACATCTCAACAATACAAATCAAAAATTATACCGACATGCAAAAGTTTATTTTTCTTATCTCTACCATACTAGCATTCACAGTGAATGCAGAGAAACTAACGATCACAGGTACAGTTTATGACCAAAATGGAGACATCATTTCGGGAGTACATATTGTAGAAATTGGCACAACCAATGGAACCATCTCAGATCCAAATGGATATTACTCGCTCAATGTTTCAAGTGAACAGAGTAAGCTATCCTTCTCTTACATAGGGCATGATACCAAAGAAATTAAAGTTGGTAAGAAGCGTAAGATTGATGTTATACTAACTCAAACCATTCAGGCACTTGAAGAAATAGTGATGGAAGATGCCGAAATGGAGATGGCTTCACCTAAAAGAGAGAAGCTAGCCGGATCCGTAGCGGGCGTCCAGATAAGAGGCCAAGGCTCTTACCGAACATATGCCCCTGTATTGCAATATGAACCAGATGTTTATCACAATACAGAGGAATATGATGCTATTGAAGAAAACACCTTTCATAATAGCAAAGACAAACCATTGTCAACTTTCTCCATTGATGTAGATGCAGCGTCTTACAGCAACATGAGACGATTCCTAAGTATGGGAACTATGCCTCCAAAAGATGCAGTGCGTATAGAAGAAATGATTAATTATTTCCATTATGACTATGATGGGCCAAAAGACGATTCCCCTTTTGCGATTCATACGTCCAAGATGAAAGCTCCCTGGAATAACGATCACTTGTTAGTAAAGGTCGGAATACAAGGCAAAAAGCTTGAAATGAATCAATTACCTGCTTCCAATGTGGTATTCCTTTTGGATGTAAGTGGTAGCATGAATGCACCGAACAAACTGCCATTGCTTAAAAGCTCTATTAGAATGTTGGTCAATGAACTGAGACCACAGGACAAAATCTCTATAGTGGTGTATGCAGGAGCAGCAGGATTGGTCCTAGAACCAACGGATGGTTCTGATAAGAAGAAAATACTAGACGCAATAGAACAATTGAGTGCTGGTGGGTCTACAGCCGGAGGCGAAGGCATTCGTCTAGCATATAAAGTAGCGCAAGAGCAATTTGTAAAAGGTGGAAACAATCGGATTATCCTCGCAACTGATGGAGACTTCAATGTTGGAGTTTCTAGCAATGGCGAGATGCAGCGATTGATCGAAGAGAAAAGGGAGAGTGGTGTATTTCTAACTGTTTTAGGTTTTGGAATGGGTAACTACAAGGACTCAAAAATGGAAATATTGGCTGATAAAGGAAATGGAAACTACGCTTACATCGACAACATCATGGAGGCTAAAAAAGTATTGGTGACTGAATTTGGTGGAACTCTATTCACAATCGCTAAAGACGTAAAAATCCAGGTAGAATTCAATCCAAATGCTGTACAAGCCTATCGATTGATTGGTTATGAAAACCGCAAACTGAATGACGAAGACTTCAATGACGACACCAAGGATGCAGGTGAGCTAGGAAGTGGCCATACAGTTACTGCGCTCTATGAAATCATTCCTATGGGAGTAAAAAGTAAGTTTATCAAAGACATTGATCCGTTAAAGTATCAAAATACAGAGATGGGCGTCAGTGCAGATGAATTGCTAACGGTTAAATTCAGATACAAAGAACCTGATGGAAATAAGAGCAAGTTGATCACGCAAACTATTAAGAATGATACCCGAATGGATCAAGATGAAAACCTGAACTGGGCTGCAACAGTAGCTAGCTTCGGTATGCTACTTAGAGATTCTGAGTTCAAAGGTGATTTGACTTTTGATCAGGTATTGACTTCAGCCAAAAACTCAAAAGGTGAAGATGAATTTGGTTACCGTGCTGAGTTTATCAAACTAGTGGATACTGCTAGAAACCTTCAGCAATAAAGTTTTATAATTCCTCAATTACCAGAAAAGGAGGCTTGTTACTTTGGATGACAAGTTCTCCTTCTTCCTGTTTCAAAAGTCTCAGTTCGATCTCACGGCTTTGTGAAATACCAGCACCCTCAATCGTCCATATAACCGGACTTTGTAAACTCATTACTTCTATTGCTGAGTTTACAGGTAGCCATTTTTTAAATACTGAATCCTTCACCAATAAGTACCTTTTGGATTCTGTATAAATCACCAAATCCAACAAATGGATCCATTTGGAAAGAAACACGAGCACCTCTTGTACCGACTCTTCATCTGTCACAATGTTAATTGCTCTATGATTATCTTTTTGCAACAAGGTCAAACCAGTCATTAAAAAATCATCTCCATGAGTAGCAATGATTTTAATCGGATGCTGATCGGAAAGAAATTCTTGCCATTTTGTAAAATTCTGAAAACCAATGAGTACGACATCTAGTTTATGCCCCAAACTCGTAAATCTCTCAATAGATGTCTCACATGAAAGTACGGTGGGCGACCATTCCAGCAATGAGTGCAGGACAGTTGTAGGGAACTTGCCTATTTTGTGTAGGATTAATGCTGGTTCTTGCTCGTCTCGTACGATATGATGTGAAGACATTCGGAATTGTAATAATTCAATGTTAACTTATAAGGCTCTAAGATGATGGAACTCACTGTCTTAACACTAAACTACTTGCAAACAAGATGAAAAACTATTTACCGCTACTACTTATTTGTGTCTCTCTGGCATCCTGTGTTTCTGAAAGAGACTTTATCGTAGAGTATGATTACTCTTATAGAGGAAAATTCAAGCAATACAATACTTTCAATTTCTTGAATCTTGGTGATACTGTTAATTTCAATGGACTAAGCGACAAACTGATTAGGGATGAAATTGAAAGAAGAATGGTCTCCCAAGGCTACAAACTTTCTAATAAACCTTCACTCTATGTTGCCTACAAGGTCTTTTCCAATGACATGAAGTTTAAGGGATATGAACAAATGGAACTCGAAAGCTGGGATCAATTCTTTGCAAAAAAGGCTGAGAATGAATACAATCTAGAGTACATCAAAGAAGCTCAGTATAATACGAGAGATTACGAATTGAAAGAAGGAACCTTATTGATAGACTTTATTGACCGAAAAAGTCATGGGGTGATCTGGCAAGGATATGCAAGTGGCTTGTTTGATGATAAGACCTATTTCAGCAAAGATGTGAAGTACGCAGTGAGAAGTATCCTCAATCAATACAGACTTTTAGCAGCGAGCTTTCAATAGCTTGAAAATAGTATATAAGAAGAGGGTAGACCAGAAGTCTACCCTTTTTTATTTATTAAAACTTTAATCCAAGTGAAAGCAAGAAATTAGTGCCGGCCTGTGGATAGTAGTTATTTTGTTGATAAAGATTACCTTCCTGATATCCATAGTAGTAACCCCAGGTATACCCATTGGACTCATACTGTTTGTTCAATAGGTTATTGACCATTAAGGAAACAGTCAATTGTTTCAATCCCGATAAAGCAGTCTGATAACTAAGCAATCCATCTGCTACAAAGTATGATCGGATAATTCGATCTGCATTACTCGTATTGTCTAGATATTGCTTACCAACATACTTACCTAAAAATTGAATGGACAATCCTTGAACTGGTTGGAACTCAATCTGTCCTCCTGCAATCACATTAGGTGAGAAAGCAATATCCGTATCTTCATGTTCTATGGAAATCACATTGAATTCACTGAAATCGGCACCATAATCATAGACTACTTCTGTGAAAGTAGCAATCTTGTTCTGACTCAAAGTCAAATTACCCCCTATACTGATCATGTCACTTACTTGATATCCACCTACCAATTCAATTCCTCTTCTGTAGCTATTATCCACATTCGTACGAATACCAGACCCCACATCATTCAATGCGCCAGTAAGTACCAATTGATTTTGATAATCCATCACATATACGTTAGCACTGAAAGTAGCTTCTGAAGAATTGAAACGATATCCCACTTCCAGATTGTTCAATGTTTCATGCTTTGGAATCTCTCCACCTAAAGCGTCCACAAAATCATTTCTGACAGGCTCTCTATTACCTACAGCAAACGAAGCATAAAGATTAGATTCTGGGTTTAAGAAATAAGTAGCTCCAAACTTGGGATTTAAGAAGGTATAGTCGCCTCCAGTATTAATTGGCAGTAAATCATTATCAATTCCTGCAGTTTCATAATTAATACTTCGTACCTGCACATCACCAAATAAATTGAGTGATTCAGCAATCTCATAGTTTACCTTTCCATAGATATTAAAATCCTTCTTACGTCCATAGTTGTCATAATATCGATCTCTGATTTGCGAATTACTTGCAAATTCAGACCAAATGATTTCGCCGAAATGGTCTCCATCATAGTAATTGTATCCTCCTCCAAGTGTCATACTCAATTCAGATGCAGTATAATTCACTGAAAACACACCACCTATGAAGTCATTATCCAACCATCTTCTTCTAATCAGGTCTGTTGAACTAATAGTTTCTTCACCAATAGTTACATCTTCCAGACCGTAATCAGCAAAATCATCATCAGCTCGGTATTGCTCATAATATCCTTCTCCATGAGTGTAGTGAAGTGCTCCAGTCACGTTCAGTTCTTTCGAGAATGCATGACTCAAATGCAGTTGGTAATGATCTTGCCCATAATTATCTACTTCTCGGTCATACAGGTAATAATTGAATGTTCGGCCTGATTCAAATAGGTTATCCAATTCCTCCTGTGTGCTGTATTCTCCTCCAAAATCAACAACTGATTTTAAGTCTTCGTCATCACCATACAATTTCGCTTCAGGTGTTCCATACCAGGACTGATACGTTACCTCTTTACCTGAAAAGGTCAGAGCTTTGATAGTTGTCTTCTTACCGTAATATCCTCCAGACAAATAATACGATTTCAGGTCTGAGCTAGCTCTATCGATATATCCATCCGAAGCAATTCTAGAAAGTCTTCCCTGGAATGTCCATCGATTATTGATCAATCCCGAGTTCAGCTCAACAGTATTCTTCCAGGTATTGAATGATCCAAAGCTATTGTTGATGGAGGCATAGGCATCTTGATCCGGCATGTCAGTTTGCAGATTTACAGAAGCTCCAAACGCAGCTGCTCCATTTGTTGATGTTCCTACTCCTCGCTGAATCTGGATATTATCTACCGACGAAGTAAAGTCCGGCATGTTCACCCAAAATGTACCATGCGATTCTGAGTCGTTTAGCGGAATACCATTTACCGTCACATTGATACGAGTTGGATCACTTCCTCTAATGCGAATCCCAGTATACCCCACTCCATTTCCTGCATCTGATGTTACCACCATGGAAGGAGTATATCTCAATACGAAAGGAATGTCCTGACCAAGATTTCGCTTCTCAATCTCTTCAGAAGAAATGTTCGAATAAGTTGTTGGTGTTTTTTCGTTGGCACGAGTCGCGTAAACAATCACTTCCTCTCCTTTGATTACGCTTTCTTTCAACGAAATGTCCAATCGCACATCTTCATCAATCGGAAGCTGATCAGTGAATGATTCAAAACCAACATAAGATACTTTTAGTCGATAAGTACCGTCCGCAATGTTGGTGATTCGATAATTGCCGTCAACATCTGTCGCCGCAGCATAGTTAGTTCCCTCTAGCCATACATTCGTGCCAACTAATGGCTCTCCCTGATTGCTAGTAATCGTTCCGTACAACGAGGATTGTCCCATTGCACATACAGACAGCAGCAGTGCTGTCAGCATTGTTCCAAATTTCATTTTTGTTAATAAATAAGTTCAACCATACGGAAAGTGGGGAACTCCCCTACTGGTTTATCATACTCGAACCTCATTTGGTCCTCATCCCTACGCCGGTACTAACCGGATCAGGTCAATGGGTATGATCTCAGCCCGATAGAGCAATCTTTAATTACTCATGTAAGGCACCCCTTTGATGCAAACTTAGAACAAAACTATTTTTTGAAAAAATCCTCAATCAAATCCTGAGCACATTTCACTCGAGCATCCTCAATTCCTGACACGATACCATATGGTAAATCGTGCTCCTTCAAGTAGTTTTCATAAATATCAAAGAAATGCTTGCGCATCTTTGGATGTTCACGTTGAGGATCAGGTCTCCAGATGAGGTCAATATTTCCTAGAAGGTAATAATCATAGTGACGCTTCTCCAATTCCTCGAGAATCCAGGGATCCGTTTCTCCATACTTATGATCACTCCAGACTTTCATCACAATTAGATTAGTATCGCAAAAAAGATACTCTCCAGCCTCCTCGGCCTTATCATCCTCCCAGGCTACTTGCCCCTGAGCGATTAGCAACAAATCTTCCTTTTCATAGGGTCTGTCCATTCTGTCCAGATGAAAACGAGCGTATTCTGGCACCCATTCTGTTTCATAGATACGAGCCAAATGCTGACAAATTTCACTTTTCCCGGTGGATTCCGGACCTATTACCGCTATTCGTTTAGTCATTGGATTCGTATGATTTCTTCCATGCAAAATAACCCCAAATAGCCAGGACTGTAAAGACTAAAAATTGAAGGGCTGTAAATGGCAATCCTTTGTAGATGTATAGTGGCACAGAAATTATATCAGTGATAATCCAGGCTATCCAGTTCTCAACCTTCTTTTTTGCCATGAGCCACATTCCTACCAGGGCAAATGAAGTGGTAGTAGCATCCCAATTGGGAACATCACTATCCGTATATGAAATCAACACCCAACGTATTAAAAGGAACGAGCAAAGCAGAAAGAGAATACTCAAATGATTTTCGCTTCTGCTATTCCATGTAATTGGTATGTGGCTATCTGTTGTTTCATCTTTTCTAAGCCAGTTGTACCAGCCATAAACACTCATGGCAAAATAATAACCATTGATACCAGTATCTGCATACAGCTTGTATTGGAAAGTGATATACACATAGATTAGTACTGAGATAATTCCTGTTGGATACACCAAAATATTTTCCTGTTTGGAAAACCAAACACTGAGTAGGCCAAAAACTACCGCTGTGGCCTCCAACCAAGTGGTTTGATAAAACTGCTCGACTAGCTGGGAGAAGAATTCATTCATACCGTGAAATTATAAATCACATTTAGTTTTACAATCTTATAAGTACTAGTTAATTTTGCCCGGCAAATAATAACAAATATTATTTGCATGAATCTCGACGACAAATTCTTATTCGAAGCACTCACATACGATGATGTATTGCTTCTCCCCGGTTACTCTGAAGTACTTCCCAGAGATACAGATACCACAAGTTTAATCACCCGAAATATTTCGCTGAACATCCCATTTGTGTCTGCTGCAATGGACACAGTGACTGAAGCTGAATTGGCTATTGCCATGGCTTTGGAAGGTGGACTTGGGTTTATTCACAAAAACATGCCTGCAGAAAAACAAGCTGCACAAGTTCGTAAAGTGAAGAGATCTCAGAGTGGAATGATTTTAGATCCAATCACACTTGCTCATGATAGCGTAGCCGGTGATGCGGAAAAAATTATGCGTGAGCATAAGATCGGCGGTATTCCAGTTGTAGATGCCAATAAAAAGCTCATCGGGATCATTACTAACCGTGATTTACGCTTCCAGAAAAACATGAAGCGCCCTATCAGCGAAATCATGACCAAAGAAAACCTGATCACCGCACAGGTAGAAGTTGGCTTGAAAGAGGCTGAAGAGATTCTGCAAGAACACAAAATTGAAAAACTACCAATCGTTGATAAAGATGGTAAACTGACAGGGTTAATCACCTACAAGGATATCTTGAAAAACAAAGACCGTCCAAATGCCTGTAAAGATGAATACGGTAGACTAAGAGTGGGTGCTGCTGTAGGTGTAACCCCAGATATGAATGATAGAATTCAAGCATTGATTAATGCTGGAGTAGATGTAGTAAGTATCGACACTGCACATGGTCACTCGAAAGGAGTTATTGATGCTGCAAAAAACGTAAAGAAGCAATTCCCAGACCTGGAATTAATCGTTGGAAACATTGCTACCAGAGAAGCCGCTGAAGCATTGGCAGCAGCTGGAGCTGATGCTATTAAAGTAGGAGTTGGCCCAGGAAGTATTTGTACGACTAGAGTCGTGGCAGGTGTGGGTATGCCTCAACTTTCGGCAGTTTATGAAGCTGCCAAAGCTGTTAGAGGCAAGGTGCCAATCATCGCAGATGGTGGAATTCGTTTCTCTGGAGATGTGGTAAAAGCATTGGCTGGTGGTGCAAGCAGCATTATGATCGGATCTCTACTTGCTGGAACTGATGAAGCTCCAGGAGAAATGATCATCTACGAAGGACGTAAGTTCAAAACCTATCGTGGAATGGGATCTGTAGAAGCCATGGAAGACGGCTCTAAAGACAGATACTTCCAGGATGCAGAAGACGATATCAAAAAATTAGTACCAGAAGGAATCGTAGGTCGAGTTCCATACAAAGGAATGGTTTCTGAAGTACTTTATCAATTGGTTGGTGGCTTGAAGGCAGGCATGGGATACTGCGGAGCTTCCACAATCGAGAAATTATATGACGCAAAATTTGTGAAGATTACTGCTGCCGGAGTAGCAGAATCTCACCCGCACGACATCAACATTACAAGAGAAGCACCCAACTATAGCAGAAGGTAGTTTCCCAAATAATGTTAAATTGGATAAAGCCATACTGACGATACTGTCAGTATGGCTTTTTTATTAGCAGGAAGCCCGTATTTTTGTATCGATCTGAATGCTAACCAATAAACTCAAAATAAGGCTAAGTCTGCTGGCAGGAATACTCTCCTGGCTGCTATTCACATTTTTTGACTTGTACCTCCTATTTGTAGAGAAGTATGAGCTCAATGTGAACCTATCTGAGGTTTTGCCTCAGATCTTCCTGACAACCTTAATTGTATCCACCTTATTCTTTTACAGATACACGATTACTAAGGCTGACAGTGTCAACTTCATTGATCTACTGTGGCGAGTATTCATCACCGGATTGGTGACTACCATCGGCTCTTTGCTGATTAGAAGCTTTTTCTACGTATTCCGGAATAGCACTATTACAGAAAATGCCTTAACGATCAATTTCCTTTACAATATCCTGATTGGATTAGTTGTCATCTATCTGGTATCAACATTTGTTGTTTGGAAGCGATTGATCCTTTACCAAAAGACCAAAAGCCTCATTCAGCTTTGGACCATCTTCGAATATTCACTCTTTGCTAGTTTGCTATTTGATTGGTTTGGATACAAACTGATGAGTATCAATTTCAATACCGCGCTCATCTTTCTATGCATTTTTGCTTTGGTATTATCCTTCAATCTCAAGTGGATTGCCTATCTAAATTTCAAGCAAAAGTGGAAGAGTATCTTATTCATCCTGCTTTCAGGTATCTATGTTTATCACTTCCTCATCAACCTGCTGAATTTTACAGAAACAGGGGTCTTGAGTACTGACTTGTTGGACAGAGTGTTCATGGTTTCGCTGTTTGTCTTCATCATTCTTTATGCAGCCATTTCTGTTCTTGTAACACTGTTTAACCTACCTACATCCAGTGTATTTGAGCGAAAGCTACAAGAGGCTATAGATTTTCAAAAACTCAGTCAATCAATCCCAGCTGGAAATAACGCCGAGCAGACTTACGATATACTTTTGGAGAGCTCCATGAGTGCAGTGTTTGCCGATGCTGCGTGGTTGGAAATCAAAGATGAAGAGACCTCATTAATCACGAGAGGATTAACCGACCCTACCGCACAGGACATCAAGGACTCTGTGCGACAGGAGTATTTAAAAGACATTTTGAATTATCGCTTTAATGGAGAATATTCTGCCAACAAAGTGATTGGTTCACTTAACCATCCTGATTATAAATCGATCATTGCCGTACCGGTCATGATCCAAAACAACCAAATTGGGGTGTTGGTATTGCTTCAGGAAGTTGGAGAAGCATTCAATAGAGAAATGGTGGACATCATTTCCACTTTCGTCAATCAGGCGGGAATTTCACTTGAAAACTTCCACTTGATCAAAGAGGCAATAGAAACTGAACGGTACAAAGAAGAGCTCAAGATTGCTAAAAGCGTCCAGAAAAGCCTCTTACCAGATGAAATGAGTCATAATGAGTGCTTCGAAATTCTCGGATACAGTATGGCTGCTGATGAAGTTGGTGGAGATTATTATGATGTTTTAGAGCCGACAAAAGATGTTTTCAACCTAATTATTGGTGACGTCTCGGGAAAAGGCACTTCTGCGGCATTCAACATGGCTCAAATGAGGGGTATTTTCCACAGTCTCGCTCAGAAGGATGAATCTCCATCTGAGTTTATTAAACAAGCCAATTCGGCGATGAGTAGATGCCTGGAACGATCTTCATTCATTACAGCAATGTATTTCCGAATCGATACAAGAAAAGGAGTAATGGATTATGTACGTGCGGGACATTGCCCAGCGTTATTTTATTCTGCTTCATCCAAAGAATTCTGCCATTTAGAGAATAATGGACTTGGTTTGGGAATTCTAAGAAACTCAGAATACGACCAATACGTTGAAGAGAATACAATCGCTTACGAGCCTGGCGATATGCTCTTTCTCTATACTGATGGTATAGTTGAAGCAAAAAATGACGATAACCAACAATTTGGATTGGAAGGCTTAGAACCCTCGCTGCTAAAACATATCAATAAACCATTGGAAGATGTAAAAGATGGTGTTATTGATGATCTAATGAGTTTTTTAAATGGTAATAAACTTGATGACGATTATAGCCTGGCTATAGTCCGATTCAGATAGAAATATGGTCAAAATAGACACAATAGCACAAGAAGATTATCACTTGATTCAGGTGAATGGAGAAATAGATGCTAGTTCTTCTATTGAGCTGGACACTGCCTTAAAAGAAGCCTCTGAAAATACGGGAAAAATCTTAATTGATTTGGAGCAACTTGAGTACATCTCCTCTGCAGGACTAGGAGTATTTATTTCCTATCTAGAGCAACTTAAACAACAAAATATCCAGTTGATCATCTTCGGCTTGAAGGAGAAAGTTCTCGAGGTATTTGAAATCCTTGGATTACAGCATTTAATGAATATTAAGGAAAACAAAGAAGAAGCCATTAAGGCGATTAATGAAGCATAAACTCACCATATCGTGTAGCAAATCCAATCTGCTAAAGATTCGACACTTTGTGGCGAATCAGCTGGTGACTACCAATTTAAGTGAGGTAGAGCTTCATAAATTGGTTTTAGCTGTAGATGAGGTATGTGCCAATTTAATCATTCATTCCAACAAGTGTAATCCAAGTCATAAAATTGACGTAATCATCGATTTAATTGGAACAGAACAAATTCAGTTTACAATAAAGGATAAAGGAATAAGTTTCGACATGAGCAATTATCAGGAGCCTTCTATGAGTGATATTGTTTCCTCTGGAAGAAAAGGAGGTGTCGGACTGATTCTTGTGAAGAGAATTATGGATAAAATAGAGTTCTCAACCGAGAAGAATTACAATATTTGCAGATTGACAAAAAATCTAGGAAAATGAGGTATTGGTGGATTGCCATACTCATAGTCTTATCTGCCTGTGAGTTTTTCAAACCTAAAGAGATTACTACCGAACAACCTATTGCCAAGGTTAGAGAGAGTTATTTATATCCATCTGATCTTCAGGGGTTGGTTCCGAAAAACATCTCATCAACAGACAGCTCCAAGCTTTCTGAAAAATATGTGGAGGACTGGATCAAAAAGCAATTGATGATTGCTAAATCTTCCGAAGCGATTGACTACAACGAAGCAGAAATTGAGCGTAAGGTTCTCGACTACAGGTATGCGCTGATCGTTCATTCCTTTGAAAAACAATACATTGATAAAAACCTAAATAGACAAGTAAGCACGGAGGACATAAATAAATATTATCAGGACAAATCTGATAATTTCCTACTAAAGCAAAATATTATCAAATGTATGTTTGTTCAAACTCCAAAAACTGCCCCTAACCTGAATCAGTTTAGGAGAAACTTCAGAGCTTATCCTGATGGCAACCAGGAGGATCTTTACTCATACATCACTCAATTCTCATCCAAATCTTATGTGGAAGACTCTACCTGGGTGATCTTTGATGAACTGATATATGGAACGCCACTAGAAACATTACAGGATAAGAAGCAATTTCTGACCAAGAACACCTATTCAGAAACGTCAGATTCTGAATACATCTACTTTTTAAAAATATTCGATTATAAAATTTCAGAGGAAATATCACCGTTAGAGTTTATTAAAGAGGATATTGAAAATATCATCATCAACAAAAGAAAAATTGCACTGAAGAAGGAGTTAGAAGAAACGATTTATGAGCAAGCAGAAAGGAATAAAGAATTTGAGATTTATAATAACTAGTCTAGTACTTCTGATAAGTATTCAGAGTTACTCTCAGGATGTGGTGGTTGATAAAATCATCGCCAAGATTGATAATTACATTGTACTTAAATCTGATCTGGAGAGAGCCTACTTAGAGTTCATGTCTAAGGGTCAGTTTAGAGGACCAAATGCAAAATGTCAGATTCTCGAGCAACTTGTGGTGAATAAAATGTTGGTCGCTAAGGCTGAAATTGATTCTGTAGAAGTGTCCGATATCGAAGTTCAGGG
>CEPX01035627.1_pt1 | contig 12847 bp, 21 predicted proteins | sample 361361 | NCBI WGS metagenome assembly CEPX01 (sample SAMEA2619974, study PRJEB7988) | marine metagenome | biome: marine biome (ENVO:00000447); feature: mesopelagic zone (ENVO:00000213) & marine oxygen minimum zone (ENVO:01000065); material: "saline water (ENVO:00002010), including plankton... | reverse complement strand
TAATGCAGTTGCAGAGATAAGAGAAACAGTTGACTTTATAAGATACTATGCCGACCAAGCAGAATTACTTTATCATAGACATGTAAGACAAGGATACACAGGTGAACATAATAGTACAGAATATCATGCAAGAGGAACTTGGATGGTTATCTCACCATGGAACTTTCCGTATGCAATTTTTGTTGGACCGATTGCGGCCGCATTGTTAACAGGAAATACTGTACTAGCCAAACCAGCACCACAGACTTTAGAGATTGCGAAAGTTATATTAGCAAGTATGCATCACGTTGGAGTTCCAGTAGATGCACTACGTATGTGTAATCCAGACATAGATGAAGCCGCAAAAGCAGTTAAAGATGAAAGAATTTCAGGTATAACGTTCACAGGTTCACATAAGAGTGCAAAAGCAATACAAAGACTTATTGCAGAACGTGATGGTGCAATCATTCCTTTTATTGCAGAGACAGGTGGTATAAACTGTATGATTGCAGACTCTACTTGTTTACCAGAACAATTAGTACAAGACGTAACGCATGGTGCGTTTGATAGTGCAGGACAAAGATGTTCAGCAACTAGATATCTATTTGTTCAAAAAGAAAACTCAGATACAGTTTTACATATGTTAAAACATAGAATTAAAATTATAACACTTGGACATTCAGAAGATTTGAATACAGATGTGTCACGTGTTATTGATGGCGAAGCGTTTAGAAAGATACAAGAAAGAATTGCTAGACTAGAAGAAAACGAAGAACTGATTGCAACAAAATCTCGTAATGGTAAAAACTTACCAAAACTAATTGTACCTCCTAGTGCATATCTCGTATCAGATTATAAAGAATACTTTGATGAAGAAATCTTTGGTCCATTGTTACACGTTTATGTGTATGAGAAAAATGAACTAGAAGATATTTTAGATTTCATAAACAATAGTAAATTTGGTCTTACGTTAAGTGTTCATTCACGTGTTAGTTCTTTTTATGATAATATAAGCACTAAAATGAAAGTAGGAAATATTTACATCAATAGAGACCAAATAGGTGCAGTAGTTGAAACACAACCTTTCGGAGGATATGGATTAAGTGGTACAGGACCAAAAGCAGGTGGACCAAACTATCTAATGCCTTACGTATGGGAAAAGCACATCAGTACAAACACAACTGCCATTGGTGGTGACGTTTTGCTATTGACTTCTAAGTAAAAATCTTATATAATTGTAGAAATAAACGAAGAGGATTAAAATGTCGCAAGTAGACTTAAATAAGTATAAAGAATTTGTAGAAAAAGTAACATCACTGCAAAGTAACGAAACAGGTTCACTTACTGAACAACTACATAAGTTAGAAGCAGATAGTGATGTTAACATGGCTTTATTGCTAACAGGCAGTATTGGTATTGCAAGTGAAGGAGGCGAGTTTGCTGAAATTGTTAAGAAATGCATATTTCAGGGTAAACCACTTGATAGCGAGACTATCTTTCACGCTAAACGAGAACTTGGTGATATTATGTGGTATTGGGTTAATAGTTGTCGTGCATTGGGTTTGGATCCTAATGAAGTTCTAGCAGAGAATGTCGAAAAACTAAAAGCACGTTATCCGGGTGGAAACTTTGATGTTTGGTATAGTGAAAATCGTAAAGACGGTGACCTTTGATTGAAGACATTAAGAAATGGATTGAAGATTTTGTGTCAGTACACAATGAAACTATTGGGCATGTGCCTTGTCCGTTTGCAAAACAGGCAATGCTCAAAGAGAGAATCAACTATGTATCAGGAGGAAAGCATACTATAACACCTCTGCTTGATTCTCTCGCTGATAGTTGGGACGACAAATATGAAGTTGTTGTAGTTTATTGTCCTACAGAAGATTATACACCAGAAGAACTTTCAAAGATTGTTAAAGAATTTAATGATGTTGCTATGAACAAAGACATAGTAGCACTTGAAGACCATCCCAATGATCCTGAGATACTAAATGGCGAAGCTATGAACTTTGGTAAATGCAGTTTAGTACTAGTTCAGAGGTTATCAAAACTGAATACAGCAAGTACGATTTTGAAAAAGCAAGGGTATTATGACGAATGGCCAGATGCAAATTATGATGATGTTGTAAAGTGGCGTTTTGATAGGGGGAATAAATAGATACAATAAACTCAGGAGTTATGTAATGACTACTTATGCCCGTATTGATTTAACAAAAACTAATTACTCTGTTATGAAAAATTGTAAAATACTTGAGAACCCACCGATAGACGAACTCAATAAAATATACAAAAAGTATTGCAGACATAAAGGTTTTAAAAGTGTGATGCCAATGTTTGACAACGATTATCTACGAGATACAAATGACATTATTGGATATTACGATGAAGATGAATTAGTTGCTTTTAGTTGTATAATGATACAAGACAAAGAAAGTGTTGAAGCATTACAGTTTGCATGGGATTATAAAAATCCTAAATTGCATTTGGGCATAAAAAGTTTGAGAAACGAATGTGCAGTTTATAAAGAAAAAGGCTACAAATATTTGTATTTAGGTGAAGCACACACTTATAAAAAACAAATGGAAGGCTTTGAAATATTAGGACCAATTTAATGGACGTATATACAATTTACGCAGACCATACTCCTAAAATAAATGCATATCATTTTGCTAAGAAAATGAAATTATTCTTAGACAAGATGGTAGAACTAGGACATATGGAAAGTTACAGACTTACAAGAATGAAACTAGGATTTCGTTCTATGGACTTACCTGAATTTCGTATCGATATGGAATTCAAAAATATGCAACAACTTGACGATGCAATGACAAGTGTTTTACGCAATGAAGAAAACATTGAAGGTGAACACGTTGGGTTTAATCATATGGTAGATGTTGAAACAATACAACATTTTCTGTACAGAGATTTTCCAGACGAACTATAGGTGAGTCATGATAGAAAGTGTTAATGCATGGAATGGTTGGGATCCATTAAAACAAATAATAGTTGGTTCTACTCTTGATCCAGAATATTTTGATAATGTAAAAGATAAAAAGCTAAGGCATCTTTTACAGAAACTTTTGTATGAAACAAGACAGGACATGAACAACTTGAAAAGTTGTCTCAAAGAAGCAGGCGTAGAAGTTTTAGAAATACCTAATAACACTTTTGACAATAATCCTTACTTCAATTTTAAAAACATAAATGAATACTATGCTAAGTTTTCTGATGAATGGAGAACATTGTATACAAGAGACAAAACAGGTATACCTAAACCTTTAATAGCACCAAGAGACCATGCGATAACATATGGTAATACTTTGCATGTATCTGGTCTATCAACTACAATGGAATATCTGATATTTGAAGAATTTAAATTCGATCCAAAGATTGTAGATAATCAACTAATATCTGATTTTAGAAAAAATCCTGAGTTTACTAAAGGACCATTTAAACTATCAAAGGACTGGTATAACGACCATAGTAAACAAGCAGATAATAAACGTTGGGAATGGACACAATCTTGGTGTTATGATGCTCCTTTAGTTACACGTGTAGGAGATAGATTAATAGTCGATATATATTATAGAGAAAATTTAAGCAATTGGTTATCAGAAAAGTTTCCACAATATAAACAAAATCACGTTGCATTTGGTGGACATGGGGATGGTATATATTGTCCTGTAAAACCAGGTCATATAATTACAACTGATGAAAACACAGACTATTCAAAAACATTTCCTGGATGGGATGTTCATGTAATACAAGAACCAAACAATCCTTTAAAATTTAAATATGATAGATTTAAAGATAAAAATGGATTACAAATTAGAAAGTGGTGGACACCAGAAAGTAAAGAAAATAGAGAGTATACAGATTTTATTGAGACTTGGTTAAAAGATTGGGTTGGCTATGCAGAAGAAAGTGTGTTTGAAGTAAATATGTTAGTTATTAACCCAGAGTTAGTATTCTGTAGTAATTATAATAAAGGAGTATTTGATTATCTAGAAAAGATTGGAATGACTCCTCATATTGTTCCTTTTAAACATAGATGGTTTTGGGATGCAGGTCTACATTGTTTGACACTTGATACTTACAGAGAAGGTACAATGGAAAGGTATTTTGATGTATAAAATTAATAAAGTAAATTCTTGGAATGGTTGGGATCCATTAAAGCAAGTTATTTTAGGTAATGTCTTTTTGCCTGAATATTTTGAAGATTTGCCTAATCCTTATTTAAGAGATAAGTTTCAGCAACTATTGTATGAAACACATGAAGATTTAAATAATATACAAAAGACATTAGAAGAACTAGGTGTCGATGTTGTTAGACCTCATCCTAATAGTACACAATATGCATATCTATATGAACAAGATGATGAATGTCCTACACCGACAACTATAGGTGAACATATACAACAATACAGAGATAGAGGAGAAGAGTTTAAACTAGAGAAAGGAATACCTAAACCTTGTTTATCTCCTAGAGATTATCTTATTGTTCTTGGTAATAAGATGTTAGTAACTCAAAATATGGGTGGGCAAAAAGAATTTTTTACCAGTGATGAACAAACTATGATTAATCCAGAATGTATGGATTTGAGAATAGCAGATGAATTTTCAAAAAAATTAGGATATGAAAGTCATGTAAATAAACTACACATAGGTGATGCAAAGAAATTTAAAATATCTGGTCCTTTAAAATTAAGTGAAGAATATTTGAATGAAACTTTACAGATGCATTCTACTAAAAAGAATAATCCAAAATGGTGGGATGAAAGTGTAAACCATAGATATTATCACGACCCAAATTTTAGAGCCGCTATGTGTATGACATATGGATTTTGGGCTCCTCAAATTACAAGAGTTGGAGATACATTGGTTATTGATGTAAGTGAAGCAACTAACTTAGATGAAGTAATATTGAATATGTATCCTGAATTTAAACGTGCAAATACGGCTATAGGTGGACACAATGATGGTTCTTTTAATTTACCAAAACCTGGATTATGTATTGCCGCTCCTTGGATAGATAAAGAAACATTTAGACATACATTACCTGGTTGGGAGATAATGCAAATAGAAGAACCTGGAACCATGAGTACTGATTACAAAGAATATAACAAATGGCAAGATGTAAAAGAACTTACAAGAGGAAGATATTGGATGCCAGGAATTGAGAAGTCTGGTAATAATATTGTAAGACAGTTTGTTGATGAATGGTTAGGTAAATGGGTTGGCATGGCAGAAGAAACAATATTCGAAGTTAATATGCTTAGTATAAATGAAAATACAATTTTGTCTATGAATTATCAAAAAGAAGTACATGAAAAATTAAGACAACATGGTATGGAACCTATATATTGTAGATTTAGGCATAGAAATTTTTGGGATGCAGGACTTCATTGTTTAACAGTTGATACTGTTAGGGAAGGGGGAATGCAGAATTATTTTGACTAAATACTAGTATAGAAAAGGTATAACTTATGCTAAATGATTACAAAAGTCTTTCCGAAGAGGACCTGGATAAAAAGATTGCTGATGTTCAAAAGAAAATGAATTTGGCATTTAAAATGGGACACGCTCAGGTTCTGGAGCAACTTGAGTTTCGTCTAACGGAACTTAAGATAGAAATGTCTGAACGTTTAGAACGTCAACGTTTTGATATAATTAATCAGAGAACACCTGATAGCTTTATTATAGGAGAAGACGATGGACAGTCAGACGACCCCACCAAAGAAGAAAGTTGAGATACTTCCCAAACAAGAATTTAAAGTATATCATAGCTTGACATGTGATGGTAGTGATGTTATAGTAACGAAGTTCGTAGAATACATGGATACAGAATTTCTTAAACAATGGCATTCATTAATAAACATACGAACAATGAAATTTGATATAGGACATGATATATTACATTTTGAAACATGTGGTGGTAAAACTGATTTGATTAAAATAATACTGCAAGTAAGTGAGAAATTTCCAACACTATTCATGATGTATGATTACTACACAATAAATGAAAAGAACCATCAACAAGGAACGTATTTTATAATGGACGGGAACATAACCGACAGAAATAGAATAGCAGATAGGACAGAAGTTTAATGCCAACTGACGATTATATAAGCAGTTATACAACATACGAAACACAATTTAGTGCTACATTAATACAAGCAGACGCAATGATATTAAGTGAAATATTTGATATCAAAATTGACTTTGCATGGAACTCAAGTGATTTAGCAAAAGGTAATTCATCATTTTTAAAAATGAAATACTTTGTAGAAGATATGTTACATCAATCCATTTTCACTCATAAAGCGGCTGGTATTGATATGACGAATATCAAAAACAAAGTAGTAATGTGTCCTTTTGTGCCTACTAGTGATATTATAGCAATGTTGTTACATGCTAAATTAAACGCAATATGTCATGAGCATATTGAGATTATAGGCGTAACCATAGGTAGTAAATATTCAAATCCCAAGATGTCTTATACATACACTGATCCAGAATATCCAGCACTTCCAAAGTTAAAAGACTGGATCGGCCAAAAAGCATACTATTATGAAGACCCGTGGTGGGGTAGAAATTCCGTAGAAACTATGGATTATGAAGTAGATGAAAATACGGACTTGACATCACCTCCAAAAACTGATAATATATTAGAGCAAATAGAAAAATTAACTTTAGGTGAATTAAACTTGAAGCCTGAAGGTGGAGAAGTAGTAGATATAAATGGCTGGAAACCTAAAATCGTCAAAGATTGACAGTCTGAAAGACCAGTATGGACGTGTCGTATACAGTAGACAAGACTGTTACGAAATGCTTTATAATGGCGAAGATATCGATTCTATTAAAGAACTAGAGTGGCATGATGATATTGAAAAATATAATAAAGCCTTATCTCTTAATAATATAGAGAAAGATTTATTAGAACCCGTAAAGAAGATATCTAAAGAAATCAGCGAATTTGATGATGAAAATCAAAGTAAATGGTTCATGCCAGATGAATACAAAGATATAGACATGTGGAAATACTGCTTAGATAGATGTCCTGATGAAACATTACATTGTGTTAGAGTATGCGATGAACTATATTTGTATGATAAATACGGTATAATAGACGTACTTAAAGTGTGTGTCTATATTGTTGATACACTACGTAAGAATAATCTTATTTGGGGTGTTGGCAGAGGGTCTAGTGTCGCAAGTTATGTATTATATCTTATAGGTATACATAAGGTCGATAGCATGAAATACGGGCTAGATATAAATGAGTTTTTGAAATGACAGATACAATAGTAAAATTTCCTAATAGCAAAAGGGTACTTACACCTGATGAAGAACGACTTGTTAAATCTTGTTCTAATTTGATACATAGTACATATGAACATGGAAACAAGTTTGTGAAACCACAGATGAAAGCAGATTTTACTGAAAATCAAATACGAACTCTATTAAAAAAGGTATTTGAATTAAATGAGGATACACTATGAAACAATATAAAAGTATGCGTGGTGTCAATATCGATTTAGCTAAACTTATGGCTAAAGCAGATAAAGAAATAGCTATTGGTAACACACGAACAAATGCACGTGGCGACCAATTAGGTAGAGGTGGTAGAGTTGTTAAAAGTGCTGATGAAATTGCACGTGAACATTATAACGTGAACAATCCAAAAGCAGTAGTAAAATCTACTATCAAAGTTGACAATACACTAGATGCACCAGCTAAAAAAGAAGAACCAGCAAAAGAACCAGTGAAGCAAGAAGTTGATGATTGGGTAGAACCAGTTTCAACAACTATGTCAGAACAGGAAGAATATGCTAATGCTGGTATAACAAAAGAAGAAGCTGAAAAAACTAAAAAAGATTCAACTGACGATCCGTGGGTTGAAGATGAAGACGGTAACTTTGTAAGAAAGTCCGAAACTAAAAAAACTAAAAAGAAAAAATAGCTTAGGAGGCTAATACTATGAGAATAATGTTGGCGGTGATTGCATTGGCAATATTGACAGGATGTAGCGGACACGTTGCTCCACCAGAAGTAAAATTGGGTAAAAAATGTATGACAGATAATGACGGTACAGTAGTTTACTCATATGTTTGGTTTCATAAAAAGGGAACTGAATTAGAAGCAAACAAAGAAACTTGTAAATTAATAGAGGACTAAGATGGCAAGAATCAGACCATTACATAACAAAATACTTCTTACTAATTTAGAAAGAGGTGAACGTACTACTAAAGGCGGAATTATTATTGCAGACGATAGTAAAATCACAGCCGGCGAACGTGGCATTAGGGCACGTTGGGCTGAGGTATATGCAGTGGGTCCTGACCAAGATGATGTAAAAGTTGGGGATTGGGTACTAATGGATCATGGCAGATGGACAGAAGAATATAAACTTGAAGATGATGGTTCTACTGTTAGTATTTGGATGGGTGATCCAGACGGTGTATTAGGTATAAGCGATAATGGTAGACCAGACGGTGTCTAAATGCTGGACATTTTTTACCTAACCTATAAACATGATTACTCTAAAGAACATTTCGAAAGAATAAAAGAACTTGCTCATCCTGAGCAAAATGTATTACATGTAAAAGACATTGATGGTATATATAATGCACATAAAGAATGTGCAAGACAATCTACCACCTCTCATTTTTTTGTTATAGATGGTGATGGATGGGTTTTAGATACATTTGATTTTAGTTATATACCTAGTGAAACTGATGAAGTGTATCCAGAAACTTGTTCCGCACAATGTACACATGTATGGAGAGCATTAAATCCTGCAACAGGAAAAACATATGGTTATGGTGGAATAAAATTATTTGCAAAAGAAGCCTTCTTTGATAAGGCATGGGCTCATATAGAATTTCCAGGAGTAGATGTTACTACCGAAGTTGCTAAAAGAGGATTTCCATATTTACCTATAGATGTAGTATCAAATGAAACTAGATTTAATAGTTCAGCCTTTAATGCATGGAAAGGTGCATTTAGAGAATGTACAAAACTCGCTAGTGGAATCGCAACAGAAAATAGAAGACAAAAAATAAAAGAGTGGAAAAATCCTCAAGAAAAAATATCTTTTCGTTCAGAAGTACTATTAGGTGCTATCATGGGAGAAAACTATGGAACTGTCAATACTGGTAAGGGTGATAGGTTACATAGAATTAATAACTGGAAATGGTTAAACACTTGGTTCAAGCAAAGAAAAAATTGGAAGCCATCACCTGTAGTAGAAGTTGATTCTACATATCCTGATGGAAGATATATGCTTAATGGTATTCAAAGATATGCAGAATGGGTAGAACATCCAGATGTAGATGATATAGATTTGATGCGTCTTGCAGTTATGGATACTAATAAAGAACATCAAGAAAATGTTTATAATGCAATAGAAAAACTAATATGGGAAAAGAAATATAATTCTGAACATATGCAAATGTTTTTGCAATACTTATATAGTGGTGTAAGAAACAGATTTAATCCTGAAAGATGTTTGCATTTTATGTATGAGTATTTTAGTACTAAATCAGACCCCTACTTTGGTTTATTAATGGGTGCGGCAAAAGAAGCACCTGATTGTAATTATATTGATGCTCATTCTAACTATCAAGTAGAAAGTAAAATATGGTTAATAGAAAGATTGATTACCTTAAATAAAAAGTTTGACAATGCAGTATTCATAGGTGGTTGGTTAGGAATATCTTCATTCTGGTCATATAAAAAAGATATAATGAATAATATAACAAATATAGATATTGATGAAGATGCAATAAAATTTAGTAAAAAATTAAATGAGTATAATCATGGAGTAAAAAGTATTGTTGATAATGCAGATGAACATGATTACAGTGAATACGATTTAGTAATAAACACAAGTTCAGAACACATGACAGAAGATTGGTTCAAAAAAGTTAAAAAAGGTACAACTGTAGCCTTGCAAACAAATGATTTTCATGATATAGTAGAACATATAAACACAGTAAACAACTTGAAAGAACTAGAGGAAAAATACCCAATGTCAGAAGTTTTATTTTCAGGAACAAAAGACTGTGACAGATATAATAGGTTTATGCTAATAGGTATAAAATAATGTGTAATGCAATTTATATTATCGCTTATCATGGTTCTAGAGATAATGTAGAGACTAGAAAGAAAAGAAGCGATAATCACAATGCTCAGATAGATTGGTGGTTAAACTATGATAAACAAATTGAAATCAGAATACTCGCTATGGACTTTGATGAAAGTGAGTTTTGGGATAATAGCAGGGTTCGTTATATCGACAGGCTTGATGCTCCTACTCCTCCTGCAAGTGCAAGAAATATCTTATTTAATCACTTCTATGACACCGGAGATGATTGGGCTATCTTTGCAGATAGTGATGCAATTCTCAATCTCCATCCTAATTTTCCTCACACTCATATTAACATTTGTGATATCCTTCGTACTAGTCCGGAGAAATTTGAGGACATTACGTTATTCTCGCCGCACAACGACCAAAGACCGGGTGATGGTGCGTTCTATGACAGGTTTAATGGAGTAGACAAAGACTACAAAGATGTAGACTGGAATACAGAATTTGTATTCGATAGAAAACTTACCCACATGAAAGGTACGTTATTCTTCCTTAAAAATAATAAAGAAAGACTAATGATGGACGAGTACTTTAATGTACATCCATTAGGTACAAAACCTATACTTGGTGGTGAAGATGATGAATTTATAGTTTCTTGTGTAATGGCAAACAAAGGAACTTATATGTTGCGTAATATAATGCTGAAAGAAATGACGGCTGGATCAACTTGGAGTGATACTGAAACTCGTAAAGATGATGAAAAGATGCGTGATGATTACATTGCCAAAAAGTATAACTTACCAAATGACAAAAGTAAGTGGACACAACTAATAAAAAAAGAAAGAACGGGTTATCCAAAACAGTTGAGGATAAACCCTAGAGAACAGAATGCTTTCTCCGTTTTATTCGATTAATAGGTATGATATGATTAGACAAATTAGAAAAGATGAATTACATCTTCTCAAAGACGATCCAGTAAGACCTCACATAGAATTAGACTGGAGAACTCGACCGGGTAAAGAAGTATTTGTTCTTGATGATAACGGTGAAGTTACTGCCGTTGTATGTGTCGCATATATGGATGAAGTTCCTGCATCAGAGCATGAACTAAGATGGCCTGGATTAAGCATTGCAGTATTCTATACGGTATGGAGTTATAAGAAAGGTGCTGGCAGAGAAATAATTTTTGAAGCACAGAAAGAAATTAAGAAAACTAAACCTTATATAAAAAGGTTTGTTACACTAAGTCCTCTTACTGATATGGCTACAAGGTTTCATACAAGGAACGGTGCAAAGCTAATTCGAAAATCTCATGCGGCTCAAAACTTCGAATATAACTAGCCAAAAATCCAGACTTTACGTAAACTTTTTTTCACCAAAAAACAGATAAATATTGACAGATAACAGTTTTGTGCTATATTAATAATATAGGAACTGTTATGAGAGAGAATCATTATGTACTATTCGATACGAGGCGGGAAAAAGTCGGAGAAAGACTTGGTCGTAAAGGCATTATGGTTTGCAAAAAGTTACTTATTTCCTAGACATAAGAATATCGAAATCGATATAGAACTCAGAAAAAATATTAAGTGTGATGCTGATGTAGTTAGCGGTGATGAAGACCGTGAATATATTATGCGAGTAAGACGTGGGCTTAAGGAAGATGATATTCTAACTAGTGTGTTTCATGAAATGGTACATATTAAACAAGATTTGCGTAAAGAACACAAGTTGTTTGATTGTACTGATATCCCTTATCTTGACAGACCTTGGGAACAGGAAGCATACGAACTACAAGAGACAATGCTAGTTGCTTATAGAAAGGAAGAAAAAGTTGCGGCCTCAAAAAAATCTAAAAAGAAATGATGTCATTGTCCTCAAGGGCAAATCTCGACACGGTAAAAATCGTATTCAACAACACGGGTCACTCTGGACAGTAAACGCACTTGGTACGTTTAATGGAACTCCTGCGGTTCGGGTTCAAAGTGAACACAAGACTTTCAAACTTGGATCGTTTGGAAAAAAAGAACATGATGAACGTTGGGTTTTTCTTAAAGATGATCCAGACTTCATTTTCTTTCACTAAAAACTTGACAAAATCCCGAATCGTGTTATATTAATAAAGAATTAAGAGAAAGGTACGTCTATGTCAGAGACACAAATTTATTCAGATTTAAACAAAATTCGTATGGTGTTTGATTGCGAATCTAAAAAAGCAATGAGCATCCCTGATGGTGAATACGAATTGCGTACCAATATGGCTGACTATCGTTTGGATACAGACGAATTCATTACAATGCAATGGGCAACAGAATATCCTGTAATTGTTAAGAATGGTGAATTTGATATTCCTTCTGTTCTTAAGGCTTCACAACATCTTATGGATGCTTGTGGGTATTGGGGTGTTTATGTTGAACAACTTGATTATGATTATGAAGGTGACTTTATTGAGTTGACAGTGGGTTCATAATCGTGTATACTGTATTTCATAGTAATCAGAAGATTGAAAATCTTAAAGCAGAGATTGATATGGATATGTGTCCAAATATAATTGAAGCAGGCGGATCGCCTGAATACTGCTTTGGTGATTTAGAGGCTATTGGTTATGCAGTTAGAGAAAAAGAAAGTGCTGGTGGTATGTGTATGAATGTACGTTGGAAGTACACAGGACCAAATTGTATTAATACACGTTTTTATGGTGTAATGAAAACGGGTGACGCAACAGAATGGATTGAAAAGGATTACTCATGATTGATGTATTGAATGACATTG
>CEPX01185070.1_pt1 | contig 12852 bp, 13 predicted proteins | sample 361361 | NCBI WGS metagenome assembly CEPX01 (sample SAMEA2619974, study PRJEB7988) | marine metagenome | biome: marine biome (ENVO:00000447); feature: mesopelagic zone (ENVO:00000213) & marine oxygen minimum zone (ENVO:01000065); material: "saline water (ENVO:00002010), including plankton... | reverse complement strand
TACTAAAAACAGAACTGCTATTAATCGCACAGCTGGCATTTTGATGTTAATGGTAGCACTTTATTACTTGTTTTTTGTCTTTAAAATATTGGGGTGAACTAATGAATATGGCATACAATAATCCATTAAGAATCAAAAATTTTGTAATTTTTTTATTTCTATTATTTACAATTCTAATAATCTCTTGTAATTCTGGCACATCTGTTGAGGTAACAGCAGCACCTGAAGTACAAGAGACAGTAGAAATTATTAATGGGGAACCAGAATTGGAAACTGAACAAGATACTGAAAATATTGACAATAGTGTAAATCCCATTGCTGATGAAATTCAATATACTACTGATGGTGTTGCCTATTTGGTACACCCTGACAAAATTCTTTCTGGTGGCCCTTCAAAAGGAGGAATTGGTGTTGATCGTGGAATCCCTGCTTTAAGTGATGAGAATATAAATTTTGTTTCAGTAACTGAAGCAGACGAGTGGATTGAAGATAATGAGTTAGTTTTAGTTTTAAATTATAATGGTGAAAAACGAGTTTATCCTTTGCAAATTTTAGTTTGGCATGAAATTGCTAATGATGAAGTTGCTGGTGTTCCGCTTGCTATTACTTATTGTCCTCTTTGTGGTTCTGGGATTGCTTATGAGCGTACTTTGACTATTGAATCAGAGGAGCAAGTGGTTGAGTTTGGAACTTCAGGAAAGTTGTATAACTCCAATTTAGTTATGTATGATGATGCAACGGATACGTATTGGCAACAGATTGATGGGAAGGCAATATTGGGTGATTTAGTGGGCCAGGAACTAATAGATGTTTCCATAGATACAGTTGTTTGGCGTGATTACAAAGGGGTTTATAGTGATGCCCAGGTATTAAGTCAGGACACTGGGATGTCTCGTAGTTATGGAACTGATCCTTATGGAAGTTATTATGAAGATAGTTTATTATTTTTTAGTGTAGATAATGAGGATGATTCTATTCATCCCAAAACGGTTGTGTTTGGTATTGAAATTGAAGGAACATATAAGGCGTATTTAGAAGATGATGTAATTGCAGCAGGGTTAATTGTTGATAGTATTGGTACAACTTCTTTAGAAATTTCTCGTGATGAAGTTGGTCTTGTTTCAATTATCAATTCTGATACTGGTGATGAAATCGTGAAAGAGCGCGATTTCTGGTTCGCTTGGTATGCGTTCCATCCAAACACTGAAGTTTACGGTCGATAATAATAATAATAATAATAATAATCATTATGTGATATAATCATATAAAAACAAAAAAATTATTTTTTCTTTTTCTTCACCTCTTCATGTATTAATCAATTTACATAATTTAATCTTGGATTGAATGGATTATTTGTTTAATCATACTTCTTACATCACATAAACTATTAACTTCAAAGTCTACTGCTAACTTACGATGTAGGTCACGATGGCTCTTTTTTGAATCAATTAGAATCACTGGAACTCTAACTTTCTTTCCAACTACTACATCTCCATGTGAGTCTCCAATGTATAACATCTCATTTGGTTTTAGTTTCCATCTCTTGAGAAGGCGTTTAAGATGCGTAACTTTATCTGAAGGACCACCCAAGATTTCGTCAAAATAAACTGCTAGTGAACAATGTTTAGCCACTGATTGTACTTCCTTTTGGTCTTCTAAAGACAGTAAAAACAAATGTTCTACTTTGCCTTGTAGCTGTGACACTAGTTGATGGCAAGCGAACAAAGGACAATGATTTAGAGATTTTTTATATTCTGCACCAAATGCTTGAGCTATTTTGTTCTTTTCACTTGTATTTCCTGTTCTGCCAATGATTTTCTTAAACAATATTGCTACTTTTTTATCTCGAGTGTTTCCTTTTCCAACAAGTTTGCCATATTCTACAACCAATTTTTTGTGTTCTATTTTTGAAAGAGAAAAAAACTTTGAGAATGCAGCGTACATCATCTCTGCTTTGGCCCCTTCGCTCATAATTAGCGTGCCATCAAAATCAAATCCAATTGCTTTTATTACCATTCAAACAAACCAACTTGCCATAATCAAAGCTGCATACAAAATCAAACCCAAGGTAAAATAATCGCTTCTTCCGTGCCTTCCAAATGGAATGTGGTGCCTAGTTACTGTAAAAATTAAAACTCCAATTGCAAATCCCATTAATAATAAGTGGGTCCATTCTGCCACGAAATCAAAAAATATTGTCATTAGAACTGCACCAACCACAGTTGAGCTTGAAAGAATGATTGATTTAAATTTTGATTCATGTGGTTTAGTTGGTAGAGTGCTTACAAAAGTGTAGGACATAATGGTGATGAAATATAAAAACCCTTCAATAACACTACTGCGGCTTAAGTATACAAAAACCCCTCCAACAACAATGTGATAGATGTAACTAAAAACATTTTCTTCTAAAGAAAGCATTTTAATTAATCCATGTTTAGAGTGATGCAAGTAGATTTCTTTTTCTATGATATGGTGAACAGTGAATCCAAACAGAACTGCCAAAAAAAGCATACGGTGCACTCCTAAGGCACCTTCAGTAAACCTAGGAAAGAATTCAAGAAGCAAGTAGGTAATGCTAACTCCAGCAGAGAACGAGATGATTCTAAGTTTGGCATCTTTGTTTCTAATTTTAAATTTGTTAGATAGGTAGTAGATGACTGAGACTACAACTGAGAATAGAATTGGCAAAAACCATAATTCTCTAACTATTGAAGGAGCATCCACCATATACAAAATAAATGACTTTACTCTTATAAGGGTTTTGATTGGATATGTTAGAAAATTTAGTTTTTAGCAAAGAGTTTCTATTGAGTCTTTGTTACAGATAAGATTAAATACTTTTAATTTCCATCAAACTTATGGCAGAAAAATATTTTATTACACCAACTGAATTACATAACGATTCTTTTGACCTTGCAAGGCAAATTTATGACTCTGGTTTTAGACCGGACTTTATGATGGCTCTCTGGCGTGGTGGGACTCCTGTGGGTATAGCGGTTCATGAATATCTTCAACTACAAGATTTTCTTAATGGTGAAAAAAGACACGACAGATTTGGTCCAGACCATGTTCCAATCAGAACAAGTAGGTATAATGATGAAGAAGGTGTGGGTGGTACTAATGAGCATGTAAATGTTATTGGTTTAGAATATTTTGTCAATAACGCTAACCACGATGATAGTTTATTGATAATAGATGATGTTCATGATGCTGGGACTACTATTAAAGCTGTAATTGAAGATCTCAAAAGAAAATCTAGAAGAAACACTCCCAAAGATATTAGGGTTGCAATGGTGCATTATAAACCTGATAATAATGAAACCGGTCGTGTTCCAGAATTTTATTTGTATGAAACTGAACATTGGTTAGTTTATCCTCATGAGTTAATGGGTTTAACTGATGAAGAGAGAAGAATTAAGACAGACATCATAGATGGTAGAAGAGAGAACAAAGTGTCTTTAGTAAGAAAAGTTCTAGAAGAGAGAAGGTTGTCTGTGGTGTAGTGTTATTTTTTCTCTTTTCTTTCTTCTTCTTCCATCTCAAACTTCTCACAATTTAACAAATATTAAAAACTCCAAAATTCTACTTAATAAAACATGTCTGATAAATTTAAAATCGAAGTTAAGTTCGAGCCTAATAAAGGACCAACTAAAACACGTAGTTTTGAGAAGAATCAAGTAATTAGTTTTGGTAGAAGTGATGATAATAGTATCTCTGTACCTTTTGATTTTGTTTCTAGGTATCATGGTGCATTTTATTGTGTCAATCAAACTTGGCGTTATGAAGATTTTAGTAGTTTAGGATCTTTTCTAGAAAGAAGTGGGAAGAGAACTCCTTTTAGAAACAGAAGAATAGAAATATTCAAGGGTGACAAAATTATTGTTGAATTCAATCAAGGAAAAGGTTCTTACACTTTCAGGTATACTCTCACTGTGAAGAATTTGTAGATTTTTTCTTCTAAGAAAGATTTAAATATCTCAAAATAAAGATTTTTTGTATGGCAATAGACCCTTTCCCTACAACTCATCTTATTCCTGTAGCTAAAGTTAATGAGCAAATTGCAATATTACAGTTGATGCAAAGAAGGGTACATCAAAATAAGTTTAGTCAAGTACAAGAAGATGCCAGAGTAGTTCTTAGGGTAATAGAAGAGGAAATAGATTTAATGGGTCATAATAATAGAAATCGGTCTGTTATGGGTTATCTAGTTGGAAATGAACTTTCTATGCGAAGAATTTTAAGGTTTAATACAGGGGTTAAGATCAAAACAACATCAAAAGAAGAGCGTTTAATACAAAAACCTCACAATTTGAGAGATCAGTTAGAATTACTTCAACAGAGATACTTGTATGAATGTGAAAACTCACTTGAGCGTTTGAGAAAAATGAAACGTGCATTAACTGACAAGCGTAAAAGACTTGGTCGAAGAGTAAAGATCCCATTAAAATCAAGAAGACCAAGTACTATTGCTGATGCTATTTCAAAAACAACTACAATACCCTCTTTGAAAAGAGTCAACGACACAGTTTATGAGCCAAGGGTTTTGAAAGGTGTAGCAAAAACTTTAGTTGATTCAAAGCTTGCAAAAGTTAGTCAAAAAGGATTACTGGGTCAACTTTGGGATTTGTTAGGCCGGAAAAAATCAAAAAGAAAAAGAGCAGCGTAGATTTATTTCTTTAACAGACAACTTTATTTGGATCAACTAGTAATTTTATTTTCTCACAGATTTCTATTTCATTAACAAGACCATAAGAATAAGGATTTGCCGATGTAGAACGCATAATATTATTGTAGTTAGACCGGTAGGTATTAAGTCTTTGTCCGCAACCTAAGAAGCATCCAACTTCAAGGTTATAGTATTCATCTCCGATTGATTCTTCAGTGGACAGAACACAATCTATTACTCCATCTTCACCACAACCATTTCCAATAAGGTCTGACCATGGTGAATTCTCATAACAATCTTGTAAAGCTTCTTCTGAATCAATACAATAACTTCCTGAGCTAACATCTTCTTCATATTCTTGTTCAACACATTCAACAATTTTTGATTCATAACATTGTTCGTGATCTGGGCTTTCACCAATTATTCCAAACCCAGTTACATATTCATCTGTTAAGTCTCCAAAGGCATGCCCAAACTCATGTACTGTTGTTTGAATTAATGATTCAAAATTGCTAGTGTCATCCATTAGAGAAAAATCTTCGGAGGGACTTATTTGTACATAACCAAGCGCGCCAATACCTGTTCTTTGTTCACTAGGATGATCATACAAAAAGATGTTGTATTGATTTTCCAAATCACAAGCAGACAGTTGTCCATATGCTTGTCTTTGTTCATCAATTGTAACTGCTGATTGTAATAATGGGTATTGAGTCAAATCAATTTCTGTTTGATCAACAACCCATAGGTTAAATAGTTCTTTGTTTGACGCAAAAGGTTCTACACTCATAATTCCATCATAAACTTCTTCGTAATCAAATATCTGTTTTGCAAGTTCCTCTGTTGTCCCACCATATCCTACTGTGACAATAACAATATTAATTTCTCCATTATTATCAATAACTGCTTGACATTCTAAATCAATTACTTCGATGATATTAAATTTGGAACTTCCATATACAGGATCAACAATTATTTCTTCATTAATAGTATATTTTAATGATGCAGTATACTCTCCTTCTTTTAGTGGGCCAATCCATGCGACATAAACATTATCATCGGCTAAATTATCATTATGTAACCCATCATTTGAAAACTCAAATTCCTCTGTATTTTTAGAACTATCTATAATCTCTAAAATAGGATTTGTTATTCCTTCTCCTTCAATAAGAATTTTAAATTTGATTATATCGTTGCTATCTCCAATTAATGGAGCTTTTCTGAAAGAAATCACTTCTGCAACTCCAGTAATTATAGAATCAGTTTCAATCTTTGTATTACTTTCTTTATCTTTGGAGTCAATCTCTACATTTAATTCAACATCAATGTTTTCGTTGTTACTAATACTACATGAACTACTTATAATTAATAGCACCAGAATCATCACAACTAGAACAAATCTTTTCTTTGACATTTCTTACCAATTAATCTATTTTTATATGTGATAACTCTTTTTTCTTTATAATTGTTTATAATTTTAATTAGATCATAATTTAATTAGATATAAGAGAAATAGCCTCAGCTGTGCTGGATACACACAATCTTAAGCCCAAACATACATTTAAGGTAACTCATTTCTTCGCTTGTTTCCACAAACGTTCAAAATGTTTCTTATACACAGCAATGGTTTCTTTGTTTTTATTTACTATTACTTTAAAATCACCTTCAGTATAAATGAATGTTGCAATCATATGATCAGAAAGAGTCATACAAGCGGGTCCACACATGTCTTTTGGTAAAAAGCGAATGTCAAAGTTTTTCCATTGCTTCATTCTTGATCGAAAATATTTTTTTGATTCTTTATCATCATATGAAATTAATCGAGAATTAATTTTATTATCTAAGCGCAAGTCATGCCACTTATCGCTCATCTTTGTCCCATACACTTTTGCTAGAGCCCAGGAATATCCTATTCCTAAATGAGTGCTTGTTTTCTTAGAAACTAATTCAAAAAATGCTTTCAATATCCCATCTAATCCAGAATAAATTCTAATTTCCCTGTCCCAAATAGTTTTAAACAAAGAAATGTTGTCTTTTGCAATATCTTCACTTTCAATGTGTATTGCAATTGGAATATCTGCCCATAGTGCAATAATAACTTTATTACCAAATGTAAACGTTGTTATAGAAGATTTGTCTTCTTCAGGTAGAATGTCCACTTCTGCAAAATCAAGTGAGATCATTTCATTTGAGAGAACATTTAGTTTTATTTTTTCCTTAACTCTTCTTGCATTCCAAATCTCATAAAATGATTCCATTTTTTCTTCAAATTTTTGCATGGAACCATGAACATATGTTATTTTTTTATCACGAAGAATTTGATTAAGTGCTGTTCTCACACCACTTTTCGAAGAAAATATTTTCACGTCAGGCCCATTTTTTTGTGCCACCTTCATTTTTTCTAATTCAGGGAGAATAGATTGTACTTGTTCTTGTTTTTCTTTGAGAATAGAAAGTAATTGACTTGGTTCAGCTGCCTTGAAATATTTTTTATTATCTTTTACAACATAACTAACCAATCCAGTTTCAAGTAATTTTTTTAATCGATCATAAGTAAATGTCCTATTCGTATTTGTTGTCTTAGACAATTCACTAGCTGTTGCTTCTTGACATTTTAACAGTTCTAAATACAGTTTTACCTCAGCTTCTGTTAATCCAAAATTTTGGAGAACTTTTTCTTTTTGCATAATTAGCCTATTTTCTCTTCATTTATATATTTGTCGTTTTAAAATAAGACAACATAGATTAATATATCTTGTCTTTTCTACTTTGTAGTGATTACAATGATTAAGCAAAGAATAACTGTGTATAGTGGTTTAGAAAAACAGATTGGTAATACTCCTTTAGTTCCTTTCTCAGGAGAAGTTCCAAATGGAAACAAAATACTTCTCAAAAGAGAATGTGACAACCCATTTGGTAGCCATTATGATAGAGTATATTTGGAACTGTTTCAATATTTTGAAGAACATAGAGGATTAAAACCAGGCAGTAAGGTTTTAGAGACAACATCTGGTACTGCAGGTGCTTCCTTTGCTGGAATAGGAAAACTTCTTGGATATGAATGTCATGTTACTGTTCCATTAGGTGTTGATGAAGCAATAATAAGAGCAATTGAAGAACATGAAGGAATAATGTATCGCACCCCAGAAGAGGATTACGTTAATGGGTTTCCAAATTTCCTTCGTCAATTCTTACCAGATAATCCTGACTTTTATTTTTTAAATCACTCCATGGGAAAACGCGCAGGGGCAGGTTTTAGTAATAATGAAATTACACTTCGTGCGTTTGAAAAAATTGCAGAAGAAATTTTAGCAGAACAAGATATAGATTTTTATCTTCCAGCTGTTGGAAATGGTTCAACTGTTCTTGGTCCTGGAAGAATTTTCAGAGATAATGGTGTCCAAATTGTTACATTTGAATCTGCACAAGCAGCTGTAGCGTTCGATCAATTATACCCTGGACGCTACTTAGAACAATTTGGTATTACACCAGGGACTCTGCCAAGGCACAGGCTTCGTGGAACAAGCTATCAAGGAATTGATTTTCCACATATTAGGCATGCTGTCCAGAGAGGGATTATTTCTGATGCTATTCTTGTAAGTGATCGCTGGCAAGATAAGAATTATTTAGAACTAACCAATCGAAGTGACTTAGAAAATCTTCCTCATTGGGATCAAACCTTTGAGGGGCATGAAGATATTGGAAGATCAACAAGAGCAGGAATTGCATCTTGTTTAGAATTAGCTAAAGATGTTTCAAATAAAACTATGTTAATTATTGCATATGATAATGCTAGTAGGTATGATTCTGAGAGTATTTTAGGATAAGTCTCTAATCTTCTTGGAGAGTTTTGATTCTTTTTTCCAAAACTTTTTTTTCAGAAGCAATAAATTTTGGCAGATTTTTTGTTTGGAAAGAAAATAACGCATCTGTTAGGCCTTTTTTTGTTCTCACTTCTTGTTTTGGTTTTTCAAGTGAATTAAAAGCCAAATCAAAGTATGCTTTTACTGTTTTAGGATTTAGTTCTTGTTTTGTTAGTAGATCATAGTAACTTGTTAAATGCACATATATCTGAGACATAGTTGCTAGTTCAGATATCGCATCGCAACCTTCTACAAAATGATTGGTAACTGCTTCAAATACTTGTTTGAATTGATTAAATTGTGAAGGTGTAATAGTTCCTTTTTCATATACTAAACTTCTTATTCTTCCGTTTATTATAGGAGAACATGCAACATGAATTAATGGTTGATCTAATTTAATTTTTTTAGGAGTGAAATTAATTATTAATTTGGTTTTTGGAATCTTTATTTCATTTAATAAGTTGCTCAAATCTTGTGGTCTAACTAATAAACAGATAATGTCTGATTTATCAACGGCTTCTTGATTGTTAGAAGTTATATTAGGAAATTCTTTGGAATACTTTTCTAATAAATGTTTTTTGTTGTTAGTTAGAATGAGATTATTTTCCCCAATTTGTTGTGACAAAGATTTTGCTATAGCATAGCCAAGATTTCCACATCCAAGGATTGCAATTTTAGGAAGCATATTAAAATTTAAATTTACTAGTTAATATATTTTCCCCTAAGCTCCCAACGCACAATTCTCAAATTATCAAATTCTCCAAAACAACGCAAAAAACGAGGTCTTTAGACTTCAAGATAAAAGCCTTGGTTGAGAATCAACCAAAAATTAGAAGTTAGAATAATAAAGTTTTGAATTTTTAGAAAACAAAAAATAAGCCCCGACCGAGACTTGAACTCGGGATCTCTACATTTTTGTTGTTTACAATTAAACATACCAATGTAGTGCCATACCGCTAGGCCACCGGGGCAATATTGCAGCTTGCTGCATTTTTCTTTTTAAACATTTCTAAAATATTAACTAAATTATGTTATTATGAATTTAAGATCTCTTTAGATTTTGACTAAATACTTCAAAAGAAAAAAAAGCTTTATAAATCAAGTCAATTGTCCAAGGTATAAATGCGTGGGAGTAGCAAAGTCTGGTCAAATGCGCAGGACTTAAGATGGGCAGCCAGTAAATACTGGTCAAATATGATATCCTGTCCTTTAGTAGGTTCCGGAGTTCAAATCTCCGCTCCCACACTTTCTTTTTATCCACTGGTCACAAGACAAGTATGGCCAGATATTTTATACTTGATTGTAATAAAAAGATCATGTTATGCTCTATCAGAAAAATAAGGGAGACATACTCTCAACAGTTCAAATTCCAATCATTGAGAGTTCAAGAATTACTAAATAAAAATAAGGCTTTGTCTTATGCTTATCTCATTGGAAAAATTATGGGTGATGGTCACTTAAGTAAAAATTATTTAAAGAACAAAACACAAAAAGAACTGGAACCTTTTTCTTTGTTTGCTTTTTAAAAAAATCTATTCTTCTCCTGGAGCATATAATGCAATTCGATTACTAAAAACTCTAGATGCACCATTTCTTATTGTTTCAAGATCATCAGGATTAATTTCAACAACTCCAGAATCATTTAACATCATTCCCATAACATAAAATTGTTCTCTAGCTTTTCCGGTATCAGAAGCAGTTTCAAATAAATCATCTAAATCTCTGCCTGCAATTGTATGATACAATTGTCCAATTTCACTACAATATTTTTTTGCTTCACCAACATGAGCAACTGAAAACTGCAGAAGTTTTTGAATAGCATGTGCGTGGAATCCTAACACAAAATCAGCAAAGTATTGGTCATTTAATTTAACTTCGCTTCTGAGGTGATCTTGCAAAACACCATTCTCATAGGATGCAACTTCATTTGCAACAGCATCATCACCGTGAACCCTATATGCATGTTCTAGTGCCAAATATCTCTCTAACAATGCTGGAAATTCTTCGTGACGGATAATTGTTCTTGTTCCAACCCCCCTAATCATTAAAGCATCACAAATGTCTTCAACGTGTGAATAAAGGCCAAAATCTTCTAAGTCAATCACAGTTAAAAAATCTTTTATTGATTCTGATCCGTCAGGTCCTGCCCTAACATGTTCTAAATTGAAGTCTCCATGTCCAAATATTTCTTCTAAGTCATAAACTATTCCTAACTTTCTTAAATCATTTATGTACACAGTTGGGTCAAAATGACTGTCAGTGGATAAATGTTTTAATCTGGATCCGATTAATTCTAAATTCTGTGCTTGTCTTTGATCTCTTTCTCCGACAAACTCTGGACTAAATTTTAACAGAGCTCCACTGAACCTAGTACAATAACCATCCAATCTAGCTACTGCCATAACTCCTTGACGTAAAGCTGCAATTCTCTCAGATGGTGTTCTAGCTCCTTTAATCCGAGCTGCCAAGTGATCAAAACTAAATCTTTCAAATACTTTTAATCGGTGTGAGGTGTTTTCACCTAATAATCCATTTGTTAAAGGCACTACTCCAGAAACGTTTGGTTTTACTATAGTATCAATTGCAGTTGTATTTCTAACTTCATCAGCATGTAGTTTGGAAGGACTTCTACTTGCTCCTTCTATAAGGGACATTAATTGTTTTGTTGAAGGAGTATGTCTTTTTCCAAAAGCAGGTAATTGAGAACTATTTGTACTATCAGAAAGAGTGTAATGGCAGGTGTGGCATCTGGTATGAAATTTTCTACTTGCACTTCCAGGTATTGCTTTTACAACTTTAAGATCAGTACCTCTTAAAGCATAATTTCCATAGGTTTTCCACAAATTCAAGGTCCATTTTGTCTTGCTTTGGCCTGCTGCCCTTGCTCGCCTACGCCTACGTCTTTTTTGCTTTGGCCCCATAACTTGCTCACAACAGAATTTCTATATAAAGCTTATGTTGTTTACTATTCGTCGATGGTTATATAAGGGTATATACCACTCGTCCTAAATTATGCACAGAACTTACCATTCGTTGCATTCTGTTTGTTACTTTACTCAGGCCTTTAACTGCCATGACATCTGCTTCAATTTTGTCAATAAACTTATCCATCACAACTTTGTGATCGGATAAAGTTAATGCAGCTTTCATATCTTTAGCATAACACGCTTTCATGGTTGACACATAATACTCTTCACAATCTTTTAGAAATTTTTCTATTTTTGTTCTTTGAGTGTCTGTTACTTTTAGTGTTCTGGCGTATCTTGAGATTCGTCTTGCTTCATCAGCAATCATTTCAATGTAGAATCCTAATGAATGCATTCGCATTAAATCAATACTAGTGTATCCAAAATGTTTCATAGCTTTAGTTGGGTTTTCTAAGTTGTATAAAACTGCTCTATAAAGTAAGAAATATAGACGATTAACATCTTTATCTCTTTGATTAATATTTTCGTAATTATCTTCTTCAAAAATGTTTATTGTTTCTTGCATCATGGTGCGAGTTACTACATCCATTTTACGAATTAGTTCTTCGCAAGACACTTTGTTCATGTTTAGGAAATCTTTTGCAACAATAGAATCAGTAGTTTGTTCCATAACTTCTAGTGCCATTAAATTTTGAATAATTCCTTGTACATCTCTAATTGCTCCTTTGAGCGTTTTTCCTTTCAAAACAATACTACGATAATTTAGAATGTATGCTGAGCAAACTTCTCTGGCGAGCCATTCCTTTGTTTTTCCATCAACTTGAATCACCATTTCTTTTTCTTTTTCTGATTGAATTTTATCTTCTTTGCTTAAGATCAGATTAGGTCCTGTTTCTTCAATATATAACAAATCTCCCTTTATCAATTTATTTTTTGTAACCCAGGCTTTAGGTAAACTGATAACAAAACTTGATTTTCCAAAAGATATTAATTTTCGATATTCCATTTTGATTTCCCCCAATTATGGTAAATTAACGCCAATCACAACAAATTTTCAGTCAAAATCCTTCAAATTTCAACTTTTCTCGTCGAAGAGACACATATTCTTTGCCCTAACAAAGAAGTCATTCGGCCAGTTGTCCCTTTCTCATAACAAACATATACTATCACAACGCTACTATATGTTATCTGCATAAAGTATTTATATTTAAATGTTATCTTATTAAATATTAGCAGATATATTGTAAAGCTGGGGAATATTAAAGATGCAATTCGATGAAGAACAAGATGACTTAATTTATTTAGATTTGCTAAAAAAAGCAGGAATTATCTAAATAGATAAGATTTTTACAAAATTCACCTTAAAATAGGGGATTTGCCAACTTAACTTGTTTAATTT
>CEPX01194305.1_pt1 | contig 12856 bp, 9 predicted proteins | sample 361361 | NCBI WGS metagenome assembly CEPX01 (sample SAMEA2619974, study PRJEB7988) | marine metagenome | biome: marine biome (ENVO:00000447); feature: mesopelagic zone (ENVO:00000213) & marine oxygen minimum zone (ENVO:01000065); material: "saline water (ENVO:00002010), including plankton... | reverse complement strand
TACCACGACGACTACCACGACGACTACCACGACGACTACCACGACCACGACGACTACTACGACGACTACCACGACCACGACCACGACGACTACTACTACGACCACGACGACTACTACTACGACTACCACGACTACCACGACGACGACTACCACGACGACGACTACGACGACTACTACGACCACTACGACTACCTCAACGACTACCTCAACGACTACTACGACAGAAGATCCGGGTGGGGGAGGATGCCCGAATTGTGATGATGGAGCTTGGGAATGGGATTCTGAAGGCCCCAACGGAAGCATGTCCTTTTCGGACGAGGCCGGTTGTCAAGCCTTTTACGGTTGTTAATTAAGAATGCATAGCTTAAATTTGACATTTTAAGCAATTAAGTTAGTATAAGCATATGAGTCCAAAATTAACAATCGGAATGGCAACGTTTGACGACTTTCACGGAGTCTATTTCTCTATTCAAGCCTTGAGAATGTATCACCCTGAAATAATGGATGAGACAGAAATCTTAATTATAGATAATAATCCCGAAGGAACGCATGGGAAAGAGTGTGCAAAGCTACCAAATCAAGGAAAAAATATAAGATATTTTGCAGAACCCCATTGGGTAAGTACTGCGGTTAGGAATAGAATTTTTGAAAAAGCTCAAGGAGATTTCGTAATTTCAATGGATTGCCATATTCTTTTTGAACCGGGATCCTTAAAAAAGCTTCTCGACTTTTACAAACAAAACCCCGAGACAAATGATCTCTATCAAGGACCACTTGTCTACGATGATTTGCGGAATATTTCTACTCATTTCGATCCAATCTGGAGAGAGCAGATGTATGGAATTTGGAAAACAGACGAACGAGGGAAAGATCCAAATGGAGAACCCTTTGAAATACCCATGCAAGGATTAGGCTCCTTCTCTTGTAGAAAAGAAGCTTGGCTAGGCTTTAATCAATACTTTAGAGGTTTTGGCGGGGAAGAAGGATATATACATGAAAAATTCAGACAAAACGGAAGGAAATGTTGGTGCCTGCCGTTCTTAAGATGGGTTCACAGATTCGGTAGACCAGACGGGGTAAAGTATCCATTAACAATGGAAAACAAGTTGAGAAATTATTTTTTGGGATATTATGAACTTGGTTTAGATATAGAGCCTATTTTAGATCATTTTTCCAAGTGGAAACCAAGACGCGAATTAGAAAGTTTGGCTAGTATTGTAAAAAATGAAATGATAAACTCTGGTTTCTTAAAATAACAGTGTAACTATAAGTGAATGAAAATTGTCGACATTGCTGATGAAATTTATAGAGAATTAGATTCGCCGCCGGATCTTAGTGTCCCTGCTATATCCTATTGGGTTCGTTCTAATGTGGGAGCCTTGAATAACCACATTAACATGAGGTTTATAATTAATTCTACAAGTTTTGAGGTAGAACACACCAATGCGGACGACACAATAAGGCCAATAGCTCAAGAAGAAAGCGCTATTCTAAAAAAAATGTATTTCATATATGATTATGAAAAGAAACTTAGAAGTGTTCTTGGTGCGTCATCTTGGGATCAAGTAATTGAAATAAGCGATTTAGGCACGAGAATTAGAAAAGTTAACAAAAGCGAGATAGGAAAAACCTTTGCTCAGGTCAAAAAACAGGAAACAGAGGAATTAAACAGGATGATTGCCTCTTACAAAATTTCTGCTTCTGCCCCACGTCAGGTTGCCGGAGATGATACGGAAGAAGGGTTCTCCGATGGCTCTCAAATAAGCAAGAGAACGGGGTATTAAAATGAGCTTAATAAGCGATGACGAAAAAGACCAAATAAAATCGGCATACGGAAGTTTTTTTGAAACATTTCGTCAAGGTATTACTGTCCACAAAGTCTCAGAAATTGTTATTGCAGATATTGATTTGGATCAAATATTTGGATACAATGAAGACGCTAACCCGAACAACTATTCATACCAACACGAAAGTAAAAACTTTTACGCTCTTGTAGTTTATCCCTCTAGAGGAGATCAGACATTGGGCGTCATGACAGAAATGGCGGCACAAATACCTGAGGGAGAAGTAAGGATCAAAGTGCAAAGAGATTGTAAAGACTATATCCAAGCAGGAAAAACCGAAAAAATAGAAGTGAAAGGAAAAAACTATACATTAATAAGCACCGAGGCTGAAGTTAATAATATTTTAACTGGCTATTTTATTTTTAAATTAAAGGAGATAAAGTAATGGCAAAAGTTGTTGGATCTAAAATTGACTCCAAAGCTATTGATAAAAAGGTAGCAAAATCAAGGCGCTTTCAAAAAGACGCAGATAATCATGCCCGCAAAAGGCTTGAAAAAGCAAAGTGTAAATTAATGGAAGAATTTAACCAACATTCTGTTACAAAAGAAATAGAAGCAGGAGCCTCTGCCGAAAATGTTTCGAAAACCTTAAGAGGGTATGGAAATCTATTTTCTTTTATAGGTTTTGAAGCAAACTCTAAACCCGTAGACGCAGTAAGAAACTTTCTGAATTCATTTATAACATTAAAGTCCGCAGGAAAACCCTCAAAAACAGGGTCAACTAGAGAATATGTAGTAAAAACCCCTGACTTAGCAGACTTCAAAGTTGCAAGAATGCCTTGGGAAGGCGGCAGAAACTGGGTGCAAGCAATTGAAGAAGGGATATCTGGGTTTAGCTACTTTATGAACAAGGCTCATGAGGCTGCTAGATCAGGAGCAGGTATACAAATAGACAATAAACTGAGATCAAAAGATTCAGCGTCTATGTCTTATATGTCTGATATTTTACGTAAATTTAAACGAAGGTTAAAAAGCAAATGAAAGCTCATTGGGAAAATAAAATAATGAGCAGCATTATGCTGTACATAGATCATGCGGCTTGTAAAGATGGGGAAGGATTCATTAATCATCAGGGCCTTTTCTATAAAACTCAAAAACAATATAATCAATTTTATACATATTCGTTGCCATTTAAGCAAATTGTTGCCGACACCTCAGTAACGAGCGCCAATGTTTTACAAGGGGTCTACATTAATAACGACTTTAAAATAGTAGGACAAGACGGTCTACAAGGGATTCTACACCACAAGGGAACAGTTTTATTTGATCAAGATCATGATTCAGATAGTATTCTAGGTAACTATGCTGTCAAAGAGTTTAACGTTTATATCACAACAAAAGCTGAAGAAGATCTTTTATTTAAAACGGCAAAGCAAGTGAACCCTAAAATAGCACAAGTGCAAGAAGGGTTAGACCCAAATACAGAAGCTTATCCAGCTATTTTTCTAAAAAATAACGGTGGACACGCAGAACCTCTTGCTTTTGGAGGCTTGCATGACACAATTAGCTACGTAAGGGCCGTCATTTTGGCTGAGTCTGCCTTTAATTTGGACGCTGTCTGCGGCTTGTTAAAGTCAAAAAGCAAACAAAAGCTTCCAATATTAGAAAATCTACCATTTAATGCCATCGGAGCATTTACTGGAATAACTTACGATTACGAAAATTTAGTTCTTCAAAGCGAAAAAGCAGCTTGTATATGGGACGTAAGAGTCTCAAAAATTATGCCCCGACAAGCTGGCCTGCAGGAATTAACTTTAGACGCTCACGCAGCCTTCGTAGACTTTGAAATTCACGCTTTTGCAGCCGATTTTGAGGCTTAATAAGAATAAGGTGTCAAAATAATTTCACAAATCACCTAATAAAATGTAATTAGATGATAGGAGATTATACATATGGCTATTCTATTAAAAAGAACTATTTATACTCAATCAGATGTTAAGGTTACTCCGCAGGGAACTGCGAGTGCGTTGGCGAACGCAAATTGGCTACATCCTGCAGGCGGCGGAGCCGCAGCAGCGATCGTCAATACGGTTCAAAATGCAACCATGACATTAAACATTCCTCGTGCAGACGTTAACGTCTTTGGCGTGCAGGGTGTTATCGCACGACCTCAGTTGGAAGCTGAAACAGCTACTTTGGAATTTTCTTTTATTCCTGAAACTAAGGGGTCACTTGCTTTGGCTGCGACGCTTACGCCGACAGACATGAACGCTCTTATTCAAGACGCAATTGCTCAGACACCTGACTATGCCGTCGCTGAATCGGCTGGAATTGGCAAAATCAAGAATGGTTTGATGAATTCTTGGACAGGTGAAGCGACCGTAGGGGCGCTTCCCACCATGACCGCCAGCTTTACAGGAGCGACTTCAATTGGCGATAACCCGGCAAATTATACCGCCGATAAGGACGGTGACGCAGCGGGTTCGTATACCAGTGATAACACGGTTGGTGGAGTAGTAGTTAGCGCTGCTCCAGTTTTAGTCGGTGCAATTGTTGGTAGTGCGTCCGTTGTTACGCCCAAAGACATTCAGTTGTTCACGCACACCCCAGCCGCTGGCTTCGGAAGTTTGCTAGACCATTCAATGGAGCCTGACGTAGACGGTGTTCAGGGCGGAGATGCAGACGATGATATTGAAAGTTGTGCGCAATCCGCAAGTTTCTCTTGGGACGTACCCGTAGAGACTATTCTCTGCTTGGGATCAGACCCAGTAGACGCTGGAATTGCACTAGGTAATCCTCCGGGAACCGCATCTTTCACTGTAGAAGCATTGCACACCCAGTTAGTGGGTGCAGCTAAGCAGCATTACCTTCTTGACATTGGCGCGTACAGAATGACGCTGAACAATGCAGAGATTGACTCCAGAACTCATAATCTCGCAGTTGGAGACCTTCATGGTACTTACAACTACGTGCTTGGCGGAACTGGTGATGGATTTACGGTTGCAGTAACCCCGTAATCAAACAGTCTGATTAAACTAATTAAGCCCTGTCGAAAGACAGGGTTTTTTTATTTTTATATCTTAAAAAAGTGTAACCTTCTCTAAGGAAAAAGGTTAAACATGGAAGAAGGAAGAGACAAGCGCTTTCTCAAAGCAGAGTCAAAAAAAACTATGGTAAAACTTTTTAAATGTTATTTGACTTCTCTAGAAGACCTTCGATATCAACACCAACTAGCTTTAAACAAGCTGAAAAACCAACTTTCCCCGGAACAAATCGAAATTTTAAATTATTTAGATTTTAATCATTATAGTTTGTTAAGAAAAAGGGTGTTAGACACCGGTAATGAGGGCGTAAGAGATCTACATAATTTTTTAGATAATTTCGATATTAAACTCAAAGATAATATATAACAGGAAAAAGGAGATAATTATGGCTAAAAAAAAGAAATCAAAATGGCTTTACGAATTTACTATTAATAGAGAGGTAGAGAAGGAGCGCAAGACAAAGTCTACCAACGATGAAGGTAAAAAAATAGAAATCACAGAGAAATACACTGAGCCAACTGCTGTTAATTTTTATTTGAAAAAGCCCACGCGAAAACTCTATGATGACGCTGAACTATTTTATGGCGTAAAAATGTCAGAAGGGATCAAGGCGGGGCTTTTAACAAGGAATTTGCTAGCTAAAAGGTACGAAGACGACGGAGGAGCTTTCAGCGAAGTAGAAAAGAAAAGATATTCAGAGCTTTATTTAGAGATTTACAATAAAGAAGGCGAGTTTCAAAAACTTCAATTAAATTTAGACAACAAATCACAAGACCTGAAAGAGAAGCTAAGTCAGGACTTGGTAGAAGAAATCTCTGCGCTAAGGAGAGAATTGACAGATATTGAAAATAGCCAATCAAATATCTTCGACCAGACCGCTGAAAATAGAGCAAAAAATCAAACCATAATGTGGTGGGTATTAACTCTATCTCACTGGAAAGAATACGACCACAACGAAATCGCTCCGTTCTTTGGAACTGGATCGCACGAAGAAAAGCTAGAGCAGTACGATACATACGAAGAATCTGACGACGATTTTCACTTAGAAACAATCAAAAAACTTGCTTATTTTATAAGCTTTTGGTACATGGGAAGAGCTACTAACGAAGATGACTTTAAGGCTGTCGAAGAACTTTATACTGCTCAAAATGAAGAAGAGCTTGAAGAGCTTGAAGATCTTGGAGAAGCCCCAGAAGAAACCTCAGAAGAAGCTAAAGAGGAGCCCAAGGTTGAGGAAGCGGTAGAAAAACCCAAAAAGAAGCCAACAAAAACAAAGAAGAAGAGGGGCAGACCAAAAGCAAAAGCGGTAGAAAAAGAAGAGCCAAAAGAAGAAAAGAAAGTAGTCGTCGCTGAAGAGGCTACCGAAGAGGCTGCCGAAGAGGCTGTCGAAGAACAACCCGCTGTAAAGGAGGCGGTCGCCGAGACAGAAACAGATATTTCTCCCGAAAACTAATGATTATTGTTTTAAAATGTGGATTTAGTAACTTCCAAAGATTGCAGGAATGCATATAGAGAAATTCTTCAAGGATATACATATATAGAAGAAGAAAACTTTTACATAAAACATTTTAAAGAGTCCGACTTGGGGTTTATAGAATATATCTATAAGCGTTGTGAAGAAGACATCAAAGAGCTAGGAGTCCCTCCTCTAAAAGAAAAGCTTGAGTTTCTAAATAAAGAAAAATACTGGACAGAACAAGAGGAGATAGACTATAACGCCGCTTCTCTAGCCGTGTCTGACGCGTACTCTTTTCGACTAAAATTACATGACCCCAGACAAAAAGAGTCCTTCCAAGCAACTATAGAGGCCCAAGAAAAACTGTTAGAAGAGATAAGAAAAGAAAGACATGCTCTCGTTGAGCCCACTATAGAGACCTACTGCGATAAAAAAATAAACGAGCAATATATTCAAAGAGCCTTGTACAAGGACGAGTCACTAAAAGAACCTTTTTATACTAAAGAAGAATTCGAGGTAATCCCTTACTCAAGGGTGGCTGAAATCGTAGGAATATACAATAAATCTATAGAAAAATTCAAAGATAAAAACATAAAGAGGATAGCAGTAAATAGCTTTTTTCTTAACGCTTTTTTAATGAGCGAAAATAACCCTGTAAGGTTTTATGGGCATAGCGTCCTAGAAATGACCGTTTATCAAATGAATTTGTTTTCAAGGGGAAAATATTACAAGTCTATACTGGAAGAAGGAAAATCGCCCCCAGATAACATATACGAACAAGTAGAGGCCGAGGGGGTAGATTGCCTAGTTATGTTTTATGAAATGGCATTTAATCAAATTCAAGCGGAAAGACAGAGGGAAATCTCCAAAATGAAGGCGCAGGCGGCAAAAAGCGGCAGAAGGTAATGGTCAAAATTATAACAAAACGCCTCATAAAAATGTGTAATACTAAGGAGAAGTTCTGATCTTGGGAAAAGGAAATGGCTATTGACATTAGATTAAAAGTTGCTGGCGAAACAACTCAGCTCCAGAGAGATATCAAGAAAGCTTTAAAGTCGGATTATAGGCTTGGGAGTCTGGAGCATAAGGGGTTTTCTCAGCCATTAGGCCGAATAAAAGGCCAGCTTGGTGAATTCGAGAAATCGATGGAAGCCGCGAATGCCCGCGTGATTGCGTTCGGCGCGTCTACTGGCGCAATTTATGCTGTAACTACCGCCATTAGAGAGATGGTTAGGGCTTCGCTAGATATAGAAAAAACTCTTGCAGATATAAATGTAATTCTTGGCGCGACATCTTCAAATTTAGATGCTTTCGGAAATAGCTTATTCGCTATAGCAAACAAGACAGGCCAATCTTTCCAAACGGTTGCAGAAGCAGCGAACGAGCTGGCTAGACAAGGCTTAGGTGTAGAAGAGACCCTCAAAAGAACAGAGAACGCGCTAATCTTGACTCGTATCGCTGGAATGGATGCAGCAGACGCCGTGATGGCTTTGACTGCTGTAATAAATGGTTTTAGTAAAGCGGCTTATGAGTCAAGCGAAATTGTAAGCAAGATGGCTGCTGTTGATGCGGCGTTTGCAGTAAGTTCGGCTGATTTAGCTGAGGCAATCAAGCGAGTAGGAAGTACGGCTTCCACAGCCGGAGTATCTCTCGAAGAACTATTAGGCATAGTTGCCGCGACACAACAAACCACTGCAAGAGGCGGCGCGGTAATTGGTAACTCTCTTAAAACCATTTTCACTAGAATGCAAAGGCCAAGAGTTATAACCGCTCTAAAGGCTTTGGGCGTAGCAACGGAAGATGCGTCTGGATCATCTATATCTCTTATGCAGATAATGTCAAATCTAGCTAAAACATACGACACCTTATCATCTAAACAACAATCCGTGGTAGCAGAGATGGTTGGCGGCGTGTTTCAGGTTAACGTTCTAAAAGCGGCATTGGGAGATTTGGGTAAAGAATATTCTCTTTACGGTCAAGCTGTCAAGATAGCAAATAATGCTACAAATGAGGCTCAAGAAAGAAACGCAAAATTAAATGAAACTCTTCAATCTCAATTGCTAAGAACTATGAACGATCTATTAAAGGTCGGAGGGGCAGTTGGAAAACTTACTCTTGGACCGACAATAGAAAAGACATCCAAAGGACTAAGCGCGTTAATTGGTACGGGAGATGCTAAAGACGAAGGAGCAAGTATCGGTAAAAAGTTTGCCAAAGGAGTGTTGTCTTCGGTAGGAACCGCCTTGAGTGGACCCGGGATCGCTTTCATTACCGTAGGTATAATGAAGCTATTCCAAAAATTAGTAAAATTTAGCGCAGACGCAATGGGTTCCATGTCTGGGTTTAATAGGATGTCCAAAGATCAAACAGCTATACAGCAAAATATATATTCATATCTTTCAAAGAACCCATCAATCATATCCAGTATCAATAGCGGCCTGATGACAGAAAAACAATTGCATTCTGAAATTCTTGGCATGATGAGAAGAGAAAGTGAAGAAATGGCAACAATGGAAGGGCTTGCTGGACGGGTCGCCGCAAGGTTAGCGAGAACAGGGCATATGATTTCTACTGAGAAAGGGCCTCGAGAAGGAAGCATAGCTCCACGGGGGGGATATAGCAAAGGATATATCCCAAGCCTTAGTCAACAAGCCTACGAAGAAGGAAACGCAAGAAATCTTGGAGCGACAAGTTCTGTGCGGGCAGTCTATCACCCCAGCGTAAAAGCTAAAGGCTCCAAAGGAATAGTCGCGAATGATCAAGAAGATCTAGTCTCTCCGAAACAATTTAAAGAACAATATGGCGTTACCCCTAAAGGCGGAGAGTGGGGAGTTATACCTAAATATGGCGCGGTAGGAAAACAAAGAAAAAGAGAACTAAAGCGAAAAATTGAAAAAGCTCAAAAACCGTTAAACCTAGCGGAAGGATTTGCTCCAAACTTTATTACGGTAGATGATGTTAACCGCTTCAAGGCGCAGGGTGGTGGTAAAAGAAAATACGCCGCAAAGAGAGGAGCTGTAAAACCTCAGGGTACGACACCAACTGCTGGCATGATGTTGGATTTCATGGCTAAAACTCAACCCGGGTATGGCAACGTAAATACAATTAGCGACGAAGAACTTCAAACTTACGTAGCTCTAAACCGACAAAAGAAAATCACTTTAAACTGGCCACGCGGAGCTAATGCTCCCAATGAAGCAACAAAAACAAAAATTTCACAAATGACGTCGGGTAAAGCAGGCACAAGCAAAGTCGCTGGAAGAAAAAAGACCGAAACAGGTGCAGGCATGTCTGCCGCAGACATAGAGGGTCCAATTTTACCAGTACTTGGATTGCAAACCGGAAACGAAATGGCAGACGTTGGCAAGGGGCAAGCAAGATTTGGCTTAAAAATTCCAGAACTACAGAAAAAATTTAACGCTGCTTTCGGCCCTGAATATGACAAGCTAGTCAGAAATGTAGGAGCAAAAGTATTTCGAGGCGAACCAGAACTACAGAGATCATTTAAACCCCAACAGTTAGCGGATGACGCACAGGGTCAAGTCAAAGGTCACGTGTGGGAGAGCTTTGTAAGGGGCATGATGCAAAAAGAGGAAGCGGTTGTTAGTAAGAGGGTTGACGTAAGTAAAGGCACAAAAGTAAGGCCAGAGTTTGCGCATCTTTTCCCCAAGCAGCTTCACAAAGGCGGCTTTGAAATCAGAGCTGGAGAACTAACCGAGTCAAAAGCCAAAGAAAAAATGGCAGAAAGCGGAATCTCCACGAGATTCGAAGACCTTGGCACGGGCTATACCACTACGAAAGCAGGAAGAAGACGGATAACCCATAAAGAAGCGCAAGAACTATTTGAATATGAACACGGCTACGCGCCAAATCTTGCAAAGATTCCAGCAAAGGGCGGAGCAAAAGGATCAAAAGGCGGAAAAGGTAGAATGATTTTAGACACAGATCATTTAAATCAATATTACGGAAACCTTCCTCCAGAAGAAAAGAAGGCTCAATTAACCGCTCAAAAAGTAAAACCGCCAAATGTAGCGGCGCTCTTTAGGAAAATAGCAACGACCGCCCAAAGCCAAGGAGTGCCGACAACAATAATTAACGCTGCACCGGGAGCAGGTAAAACTTCGTTTGCAATGGGTCAGAAAGGGCTACCAATCACTCACTTAAACGATCTTAAAAAAGGAAATAAATTAGTAATTTTAAAGGCGATGGAACAAGGGGAGAACTTAGTAAAGGAGCCCTACTTTAAAGATGCTCAAAAAGTAATTCACTTAGACGTGCCGCCAGAAGAAATAGAAAGAAGAAGAGGCGTTAGAGATCAAGAAATCGTAGGAGGAACATCCAAGACGGCGTTTGGAAGAAAGCCCGGAAGCACACATTTTGCGACAAAAGATTTTAGTGCAGCAGAATCGAGAGTAGCTGAAGAGCTCGCAGGCCAACCCGGGAAATTTGTATCACTAAAGTCTGTACAAGACGAATCAGGGAAATGGGGATGGAAGAAAAAAGATCCTAAAGAAATTGAAAGAATTCAGGACATACCAATGGTCCTAGGTGCTGGAGCGGTTTCGCCCCCTACGAAGGGACACAGTAGAGTCTTCAACCGAATGCTAGAAGACTCAGAGAAAACAGGACGCAAACCAATATTTGCCGTTTCAAAAGGGGAAAGTAGGACTGAAGACATTGCTCTGTCAATAAGCGAAAAAAGAAAACTAATGAAGGAATCTCACCCCGGAATAGAAACAATTGCCACTCACAGTGCCAACTTGCCAGAAGTCATGAGAATGGACGGTAGGCTAGTAAGAGCCGGAAAGGGATCAAAAGTTCTCCTTGGTTCAGATAGAGTTACCGAACCAAAAACAGGAAAACAAAGCCAAATAGCAAAAAGATTTGAAGATAAGGGTATCGAAGTGGAAGAGGTCGTAAGACGCGAAGGTGATGTAAGCGCGACAAAAGTAAGGACAGCTCTTTCAGAGGGTAGAGTAAAAGACGCGGCAAAAGACCTTGAGCCTCGGGTCGCCGAAGTTCTTACTAGACCACAGAATATAAAGATAATGAACCAACGTAATACTGTGGTCAAAAAACGAGACAAAGCAATCAAAGCAGTTGATGGACAAATAGAGGCAGAGTTTGTAAAGCTGGACAAGCTCGCTCAAGAAAGAGGCTATAGAGACCCCTCTCCTAAACCAATGAAAAGCATAGCTGGTCGAGTTAAGGCTCAAGTTGGAATTGATGATGATGTTACAGCTCTTGCAAACAAGATAACAGACCTAAGAGAAAACGAAAGAGCGAGAATAAAGAAAAAGTATGATAAACAAATTTCTCAAATGCAAAGAGAAGACCCAGTCAACATTGCTTCTGGCTTTATCCCAAGCTTCGCCCCCTCTTTTAAAAGAGTCGGAAAGAAATACGTAATTGAAGCAACGATGGGAGACATAGGGACAATGTTCCCTTCTGCAAAAAAATTCTACAGAGACTCACGGTACATGGCAAAAGAACAAGGCCGAGGGCCATCTAAAGACAGGAGGCCTTTACCAGACAAATCTTTTCTAGAGCCGTCTGACGAGTTTCGACATGAAACGACAGTCATACCGTTTAAGGATTCCGCTGTTAAAGACGAGAAGAAGGTGCGAGATCCGAAGACCGGCAAACTCAAAACAGATCCGAAAACTCCGTTAGCAAGCGCGCGATTGGAAAAAAGGTTAGCGTCTATAACAGGAGGAGTAAGAACAGGAACAAAAACTTCTGAACGACGTGCGCGAGCGGCCGGAGTATCAGAAGCCGAAGATTCTTGGAGGCTGAATAAGGATAGAACTCAATGGGAAGAAAAAAGTCCACAATCTATGACAAGCGACTACTACCCCGTAGATGTTGTATATGCAGACCCATCAGGAAAGATAGACGCAGGAGACGCAAAGAACGTAGCAGGCTTTGGTAGGTGGCGTAAAAGAGGAGGCTTTGACCCAACTAATATTAAAGCTTTCTATAAAGCTACAATAGGCAAACACGCTAGATACGCACTAGACAGACAAAGAATGAAGGTAGGCAAAGGGGCAACAAGTGGGTTAAAAGAATATGTAAAAACCGAAGAAGATTATGTTAATTTAGGAAAATATACTTTAGCTGTTGCTGGAGGAGGGAAAGGAAAAGATACCCTTCTGCCCTCTGCTAGATCTCATGTAGGGACTAAAAAAAGTCCATGGAAATACTCAGGAGAACAACAGCCCGCTAGCCAAATAAGCAAAAGAGGAAGACGAGCAAAGCCAGCACCAAAAAGAAGAGCCGGTCGACCGACCGCTTCCATGGAACAATATTACGGTGGGATAAAGAAAGGCCAAAAATTTTCAAAAAAAGACCTTCAAAGAGAAAAAGGAATAACTCAAGTAGCTGCCCACGTTCGAGTAACTAGGGACCTAGAGGAAGGAAATTTAACTGAGGTAGAAAGGAGAGTCCTTAAAGGACATAGATCGCCAACGAGTTTTTATAAACGTCTTGCCTCCGAAGGCCATATTCCAAATTTCGCAAAGGTTGCTGGCTCAGTTCAAAAAAAGAAAAGAAAACCCTCTCAAGTAACACAC
>CEPX01008319.1_pt1 | contig 12867 bp, 16 predicted proteins | sample 361361 | NCBI WGS metagenome assembly CEPX01 (sample SAMEA2619974, study PRJEB7988) | marine metagenome | biome: marine biome (ENVO:00000447); feature: mesopelagic zone (ENVO:00000213) & marine oxygen minimum zone (ENVO:01000065); material: "saline water (ENVO:00002010), including plankton... | reverse complement strand
CCAATACATCGAGTGGCACTACCAGAACAATGGCGACTACGACGAAAACATGGCCCCATTCTAGATAAAACAAAGGAGATATAAAATGAAGCTAGCAAAAGGACAGAAGGTGAGGTGGGTTGGCCCCCCGTGCCCAGTCCGAGGTGAACGAGGTATCGGGGTTGTGACCTATGAAACCTGGGAGAATGGCTGCTATGTCAAGTGGCCAGATGGATTTGAGGAGCCGTGCCACCATTTCAACTTGGAGGCACACAACGAAGAAGACACAAAAGGAAAGACACTAGTAGAAGTGTTTGAAGAAGAAGAGAGAAGCCTAAGCCCCCCAATGAAGGGGGCATTGGTCTATATGTTTACACTTGAGGCAGAGTGTAAAGACACCGGAATGTGCCCCAATATAGAGAAGTCACAGTCTACCTCTAGCCGTGATCCGAGGCGCCCAAGTGGTCTTCGATGGTTCAGGCGGTATGCGTCAAGCACCCTGCGTGCCCTTGTTCGTCGTAGACTAATAGAAGAAACCATATGCAAGCTGGACTATGAGACAAAAGAGTACAGGCTTACTGATGCTGGTAGGTCTGTGGCCGAGGGGCTTAAGCGATGACTGCAAGGAGAAAGAAGAGCATAATAGGAAAGCGCTACCCAATCCTATTCAGCGAGCACATGGTTAACTCTACGTTTGATGGAACAAGGACACAGATTAGAAAGAACGTTGTTTTCAACAAGGGATTTGAGAAGCCACTGCCGTTTATGTGGGACGACAAAGACTGGTGGATGGGAGACATTACCCTTCAAAGAAAGCCTGGTGACGCTGCTTGGTGGTGGGTGTCCGATAGAACAGTAAGTAAATATGTGGCAGCAAACCCACAATATGGTGGTCCTGGGTCTTTGTTGTATGCAAAGGAGCAGTGGTCTGATGTTGGACCACGAAACAATGAGCACATCATCCACCGCTTTGGGCCAAGCAATGGAATAGAAGACGATCTAAAAGTAGACTGGAAGCTTTCAATCTCTATGAAAAAAAGAGATGCCAGGCTGTGGCTTAGGATCAGATCCATTAGGGCTGAGACGCTACATGCTATAACTAACGAAGACATGAAGCTATCTGGCTTCAATAATCTAGAAGAGTTTAAGCAGCACTGGCGCAGCGCCTACTTTCGTTCGAGCTTGTGGGAAGATAACCCATGGGTGTGGGTGATTGACTTTACAGTAGACAATAGGATGACAAGAATATGAGTTTCAAACATGTATATCCAAACATTACACAAGTCATTGGATACTTAAGAGACGCAAAGAAGATTGGAGAAGCGAAAGGAGGTGGACCAAAAGTAAGAGCAATATTGTACAACCCAAGCGTAAAGCATGAGACATTTGACCTGCTTGTACCTATCATTGCATTTGGCAGATGCGGAGAAAGCGTACTTGAATGCCACGAAGCCGAGTGCCTTACGTCAGTTATTGGAAGGATCTGTATGGCAAAGAACCCACGGGGCTCCAGAGTGGAGATTCTCTGTGATCACGTAGCAAACCTAGATGAAGAAATAGACGAAGGATATAAAGAAAATGAAAACGCGACTTATGAGACAAGGTATTAAGTTTGATAGAGTTGGTGCAGATTGGCTGCCAGATATATCCCAACTGATACGAAAGAGATTAGATAATCCCAAAAGACTTAAGGAAGAGCACAACACAAGGGCTATTGGTAAGACAATCATTAGGCAGCTTTGTGATAATCAGGGCAGTGGGTTGCGCTTATCCTCCTGTGGTTCTTGTATTAGGCAACAAGCCTTTGCACATTACAACTGGGTAAAGGATGGTCACACCATAGATGGTGCAGCAAGGCTAACGTTTGCTGTTGGTGATGCGCTTGAGGCAATGATCGTTGCTTGCCTTAAAGAGGCGTGTGTTGATGTAGATATCAATACATCCTACATGGGAGACGATCAGCTTGAGGTATCTATTGCGGTTCCGTTTGGGGAGTCCGGTAAGCAGGTAGCCAACATTGTTGGGCACCCAGATGGAATGATGAATGTTCCAATCTTTAATGATCTTCTTGGTGAGCAAAGCTTGGACAAGGAGTGGGTAGTCTTAGAGATAAAGTCTATGTCTGACTACGCCTTCAAGAGGTTTAGGGCAGATGGATTAAGTAAGACAGACTCTTACTACTACCAGATTCAAGCTTACATGCTTGCTACTGGAACAAGCAGAACCTACATCCTGGCGTTCGGAAAGGCTTCCGCCGCTAAGGATGCGGTAACAACAGAACACCATTGGGAGCCCCTGTTCCCGTTGGTGGGTCAGTGGATCAAAGAAGACAAGGAGATACAACGAGAGATACAAGAAAACTATAAAACAATACTGACATCAAGATCACCATTTGATCTTAATGTTCCATTTAAACCAAACAAAAAGGGACGTATAGGCTTCCCTTGTGACTATTGTTCATATCATAAACATTGCTATCCTGACTCTTCAGAGGTAGCAGAAACATCTAAATGGCTACAATCAAGTACAAAAGTAAAACTGTACGTGGGAGAAAATGATGCTTAATCGTGTAACTCTAATCGGAACCGTGGTTCTTGAACCAAAGCAAAACAGTGCTGCAACCTACTTCACTCTTGCCACATGGAACCACTGGAACGGCAGGAAGTTTACTACCCGAACCAAGATTGATGTGTTTGGTAAGCTCCGTGAGAGCCTTCCAAATATGTCAGAGGGTGACCTTATTCTTGTTGAGGGAAGATTAAACAACAGCAGCTATGAGAAAGGTGGACAGAAGGTTTGGGTCACGTCTGTTGTTGCCAACGTCGTGTCGCAGGTGTCTTCTTCTGGTCTGGAAAGCGGGCACGAGGTTGATAGCAATGCATTTGAAAACGCAAAGGAACCAAGCAGCTATCCACCAAAGTCAGACAACAAGAGCAACGATGGTGAAGACTTTCCATGGTAGCTGATTCCACAATGCCAGTGAAGTTCTATCCATTTGACTACAAGTCTTTTGCTATTGAGTCATTAAGGATTGAGCACGATTCAATCATGAGGGTGTTTGTTGATCCAATACTTGGCTCAGTTCACTGCATCCTCCTGGTTGATGGAAACAAGGTTCTTATCTGGCAAAGAAGAGAAAGCGAGGTTTGATGTGTATATCTTAGGGATTGACCCCGGCATGGATGGAGCCATTGTGGCTCTAGACCATAACGGTCAGTGTATTGGTAGTGTCCTTACCAAGAAGTCTTTGACTGTAAGTGTAGGTAAGGGTTCAAGGAGGGAGTATGTGCCGTCCTTTATGGCTGACGCGCTGTCTAGCTGGGGTCCCCTAAGTACCATCAAGCTCGTGGTATTAGAGAAGCAGCAAGCTATGCCCAAGCAGGGTGTAGCTAGCATGTTCAGAACTGGTGTTGGCTATGGCCTTTGGTTGGGAATACTCGCAGCCAAAGGCCTACCAACCACCATTGTGAGACCAGTAGAGTGGTCTAAGACTGTTCTAAAAGGAGTATCTGGTACAGGTAAGGACAGAGCCATTGTCGCAGCTAGCGCAAGGGTTCCAGACCTTGACCTCACTCCAGGTAAAAAGAGAGTTCCCCATTCGGGATTAGCAGATGCTGCTTGCCTTGCTCTCTATGGAATAAATCAATGAAAGGTGTGCCGGTCCCCAGGCTGCAATGTTCGCGTTTAATTTTGCGCAGCCCTTTTGTCGTAGGGAAGTAAGCCTTGCGGGGCATAACGGTAGGGACCGACACTAATACTTAGCAATGAAAAGAGGATGGGGATTACTCGCTCTGCCTTTAGCGCGTCCTTCTCGCCCTGCCCCCGTCCTCTTCTTCGCTTTCCTCTTCATCGCCATCCTCTGGGGTTGGCTCTTCGGCCTCTGTGGTGGCTTCTGCCTCCTCAGTGGTGGTGTCCCCCTTGTCTTCGTCTTCGGGGCAGCTACAGGCCAACAGAGAGATGAGAATAGTAAACATATAGTTTTCCTCCAGAGCACCGACTATCACAAACACATGGAGCGGTCTAATCCTTAGACTTCTTGGCTTCTTCTGTGATCTTTTCTATTCTGGCTTCTTGGTAGTGCTCACGCATCTCCTTTAGTCCGATAGATATTCGGCTTAAAGCAGCATCAAGCTTCTCGTACATAGGGTCAAACTTAGAGTCAAGAGCATTAGTTTTATGTATCAGTGACTCTATGGTATCTACCCGTTCGTTTCTCCAATCAGCAAGAAGCTGGTCGTGCTTATCTTGCATTGCATCTAGTCTCTTAGTGTTCTGGATGTGAATCCACATAAGAAACCCGGCAAGGATACCAATCCCGCCAAGGTCCAGTAAAGGACCAAGCAATGTCTCCTCTAGGGACACTAGCTACCAGACCCTTCAACCTGCTTAGCATCAACGTATCCCTGACCAAAGATGTAAGAGATGACGATGGCTACGCTTAGCTGCATGGCTTCTGCCATTTGAATGTCTTCTGTCATTGCCTGGGCAACAACCGGAAGCAGCGCACCAAGGAATGCAAACCAAAACTTACGACTCTTAAGCTTGTCCATCTGAAGACCTCACATGTTCTAGGACGCGGGACATTCTATCACTCATAAGATCGATAGCCTCTCGCATCTGGTGAAGCTCCCACCAAACGATTGTTGCTAAAGCAAGCGTTCCCCCACCGCTAACTAAAGTTTCAATCATTCCGCTCTCCATTACTTCTGGCCCTCTCTCATATCATTGTACATTTGAATGGCAAAATCCACCAAGAATCCAATGACTTGCGCCTCTGCCTTCTCGCCAACAATAGGAATGTTGATTCTATTATTGATCTGATCAATGACCCACTCCCTCTTCTCAGGACCAGACTTGGGAATAGGAAACATCATTTCTGCTGCAAGAACCATGGTGTCAACCAATCTGGATAGGGTTGCCCCATCCAAATCAAACTTACGAATCCTTTTACCAACCCTACCTTTAGGCATTATTTTAATATCTCCACTAAAAAAACTATAATACAAATAGCAAAAAACGAAAGAACTATTGCAACGCTGAGTATGTCATACCATCGGATCATTGTTGTCATATATGCGAACGTACCCGTTCTTCTTATCCCAAGTAAGAACCTGACCACATTTATGTGAAGATCTATATGGAACACCTAAGCTTAGGTGTATCCAGCTAGGTTCTCCCGCAGCCCACCCCTCAAGGATTAGCTGACCAAACTTAAGATCAGACTTCTTCCAGATCCATTCCCAAGCTTCTTTCAATGGAACACCAACAACATGAAAATCACATGCGGCACCAGCTACATGCTGTGAAGATGTTGATCCTCCAACAGCAGAGTTCAGGGCTGGGCATCTATACCCACTATGAACAACTACTGGAGACTTATAGTGATCACGAATAGTTTGAAGCATTTGAGCAGTATCTTTTAATGCTTCTACAACCTCTTCTGGTGGCTTTCTATTCTCAGCAAGGTATCGCCTATGACCAGTGCGAGTAAGCTCAGACAGCGTGAAGTTAGATGCGAGCTTCATCAATAGACGCTCATTTTGAAGCCAGCTACTTGTCCAAAGTTGTACGTCATTACTTCACCAGAACCTGGAGGCCGTAAACAGCAGCGAAGTGATCCATGTCATCGTCACCTGAAGTGGTAAGCCGCGTGAGGTAGAACATTGTTGGTCTGTCTTCCCAACCAGTAAGCGTAAGCTCGATAGAATCAATCTTGTAGGCGTACCGATCTGGTTCTACCGACTTGGTTGCGTCTACCTCCACGTTTCTAACATTGGCATCAACAGCAGTTAAGAGTTGGTCACCAGTTTCTGCCTGAATGGCACCAAACCTCCAGACCACATAGTCGGTGCCGGTGGTCGCGTCGTTCTGTCCCCACAGTAGCTGAAGCTTTGCAGAAGTCGTTCCTATCGGAAGGAAAACAAAACTAGCTGCATCGCCAGACACAATGTGCTTGTTGGCACTGTCGGAAAAAGACCATACCTTTGTGGTTATATTGAACAGGTTGCCCACGGCCACATTGTCAAAGGCGGCGCCATTCGATGCGGTCGCCCTCCAGTCTGGCATGTGCAGCACCCGATACCCAGCAGCAAGGTCAGCAGCCGATGGGCCACCAACCACTGGGGTTTCCTGGGTGCCGAACCTGTAGGTCACACGATGCTCCAGCTTGCTCCGTTGCACACCAGGGTGACCGACGCAAAGTTGGAGTTCATCACTTGGGTAGTCTGCCCATCAATGGTCTCACTGCCGTCCCCGTCAATGGTGATGTTGTATGTCCCACATTCACCTGACTCGTCCTTGATGATGATGACCCTGCCCTCCAGTCCGCTGACGGCTTGGAGGTTAATCGTCAGGGCCTGGGCCGTACCACCAGCAGAGCCAACCCCGATGTAGTAGTCGGTGGCCAGCACATTGTAGGATGTGGTGGAACTGGTATCCAGAATGACCCGCTTGACGATCTGCCCACCGGTCACCGTCAGGGCGTTGCCATCGAACAGCAGGTTGGCCTCGCCTTGGATCGCGTTGGCTCCGGTGACGGTACAGATCGTGTTGTTGGTCGTGCCAGATAGAGCAGTCGCCCCAGCACCAAGCTGAAAATCTGTGCCCGCATCGTCCGTGAAGTACAATTCGTTTGGCGTGGCTGTGTTCACCCAAATTTGGCCATACGAGGCAATGTCAGCTAGAGCGTCGGCCTTCGCTTTGACGAAGAGGGACCCATCTGCATGAACGTCTCCGACCTCGGAGAACACCACCCTATCCTCTCCACCAAGATAGAACTCGAGATCGTCAGAGGCGTTTGGTGAATAGATAATAACGCCGTTTGTGGAATCGGACTTAAGCTCAATGCCAGCCTGGCCATCGGTAGATTCAACCAATATCCGCTGTGAGCCAGACCCGCTTATGTGAAGAGACCTGACTGGGGCAAGCGTGCCAATGCCAACGCGATTGTTGGTTGCATCAATGCTTAGTGTGCCGCTGTCGATCTCAAGATCACCAGCAGTAACCGTGCCCGTATATGTGGGGCTGGTATCAAATACTGTAGGGATTCCCATCATATCTCCAGTTTATTTTGTCCAGAATACACGAGCCGAAGCTGATGCAGTTCCAGCATCTGTCTTGGCAACAACATAAACCTTTCCAGCAGTAGCATCATCTGGCCTGTTGAATGGAACTCCCATATTGAAGATTACACCACCCTTTGCAGCAGTTGTCTTCCCAGTAGTAATGGCCTGAGTTGCGGCAGGGGTTAGCGGGCGATCACCAGCAGAGTCCCACGTAAGAAACATTGTAATGCTTGCCGCAGAAGAGATGCTGGATAGCTCAAACTCAATGTGGGAAAGCGTTCCCTTTCTTGGAAAAGACTCCGAAGAAGACTCATTGGTTGTGTCTGCCTGTCCAGTGGCTACTGCGTAGCTAGTACTAAGACCGCTTCCAAAGGTAGCGTAAGAGAATCCATGTGGCTGTGGCATGTCGTGTCCTCAATAAGTGCTTGGTGTCAATCTACCGACCTTATTTTGGTAGGTACTGTCGTTCCATAGTCTTCATTGCGTCCAGTGCATCAAGTTGCTTCTTATACATGTCTTCAATTCTCCACTTGTATAGTTGCCTTCTTACATGAGGATGCTGCTGAACAATTCTAATACCAGTTAGCGCATCCAAAAGACGAATCCCATAAGGAATCTTGTCGTACTCCCCAATGGCCGCTTCTTCTGGAGTGGCAATAGTGGACATCATAAATGCATCAGAAACAGCAGATGCATCCCTAACTCCTCTTATGTGCGGTATGTTTGAAAACATCCAGTTCTTTAGTGGAGTGACACTACTGTGTTGGTATGGATTGCCATACTTATCCAACTTCCAGAGTACGGAATGACCGGTAATCTCTTTAAGAGCATCACCTACTGGAGGGCTCAACCTGTTCGCCCCAGCAATCATTTGCCCAATAAGCTTTCCATTATTTAGCTCTCTGAGAGGAACACCATAGTGAGCGTGCTTCTGCGTTATGAGTTCAAGGCCCGCCTTTATGGCCCAGTGAAGCTGACCGACCATCCTAAACTTGGTCTCATCACTATAGGCTCCCTGTCCATTATCCTTCAGCCAAGCATAAGCTCCTGGTATCTCCGCAAACATGGATAGCGTGTCCGCAAACGGCTCTAGTGGCAACCCAAGACCCTCTAAGTAAACGCCAGGTTTTCCAGGAAGAACGGTCTTACCAAAAATCTCAACTTTAGGCATCGGAATGCGAATGTAAGACATCGTGTGTGGATCACGAAGCACAAGATTCTTCTTCAAATACTCTGGGTCTCTATAGTACGAGCCTTCTTCGTACTGGGAAGCAGCCATTGCTTCTGGAAGCTGAAATATGAATGTCTGACCAAACTTAGAGTAAAACGCTGGAGATTTGTGCATCATCTCTAGCTGAAGATGTACGTTCTTTTGATTCCATGTGAAGAAGGTGAATATAGTTCTCAGCCACTTCTTTTGAATATGAGTCAGATCGTTATAGTCAAATAAGAACTTCGCTACATGATCTGCTGATTCTCTTACTGAACCACCCCTCTTCATATTTCCAATGAAGTTGGTAACTCTTGCCTGGTTCTCTACCCCCCTGGCTATCCAGGCACCCACCTTTTTAGGAACAACAACGGGCACCCCACCAGTCATTGACATTGTTAAAGCAACATATCCAACATCTTCAATAATCGACAAGATATTCTTTGCACCCTGTGCGGCACCATCCCAATTGCCATTCAAGAATCCCTTGGTCATAATTTCTGCAAGACCAGTCTCAAATGTATCTAGATCTACATAGTTTCTATATGCAGGTGTAACCACACCGTTTGTTTCTAGTATATTAAGCGCATCATCAACAGACCTGGTAACACCATCACCAAGATCAACTCCATTCTTTAGAAGGTCGTCCATACCGGTGAGCTTCCACCGGATGCCACGCTGAATATCCTTTGCCTTTTGGGCTAAGCCAAACAAAGCTGGATCTTTTATAATCTTGTGTGCTGGAACAGCATGAAGAATCTCTTCTAGTTTCTTTTCGGCACCCACAACATCTGTCAGCCCGCCATGTGCAGAGTGGGCAGCAGCGAATGAGCCGTATTCAGAAGAGAATGAGGCAGCTTCAGCCAACCTTGTGGCCAAGATGTTTGTAGAAGGATCAAGAGCACCACCAACACCAAGGTCAAGGATGTTGCTCATGGTGTTTGATAGTGCATTTCTGGTGCTGAACGCAATAGCTAGAACAGTAACCCTGGTCTTGAAAAAGTTGTTGAGCTTGTCGAGCGTCTGTCCAAACCTGCCCTTCATCATGGTTTCGCCAATACCCAAAACCCTCTTCATAGACTCTCTGACAACAAGTGGAATGTAGAGAGCCCACGGCTCAGATCCCTCTCCATAGAACAAGGAAAGATCTTCACCCTTTACTTTGTATGGAGCATCTCTAATGAGGCCGCGACCTGAAATCTCATCATTAAACTTTTTAGCTACAATGTCCCATGTGTCACGAATAACCTTTGCTTCCTGCTCAGCGCTAAGGTCTGTAAAGTCAACCCTTCTAAGCTCTTCATCAAAGATCTTCTTTGGGTCAAACAACTCGTCCGCTACTGGGGTTTTTAGATGCTCCAACCACTGTTCTTTTCTTATATTTACAATGCCCTTCTCAACTAAGTTGATTCTCCCCATATCCTTGGCGTCTTGCATCCAATTAGCGAATATGTCTGGCTCTCTTTTCCCATAGCTAAACACCTCTTCTAGCTGCTTAACTTCTCCAAGATCTACACCAGCGTTGGTCCAGGCAGCCTTGTCTCCGGTGAAGAGAATTTCCTGCGTTAATTCTCTCTTGATGCTCCCACGCTCAAACAAAGGCACAAGTTGGCGTCTGGCAGCCTCCTCTGCTGCGCTCCCACCGGGAGGAGCCTCCACCTTTTGGATCACCTTTCCTCTCATCATTGCAACAATAAAGTCTTCAGCGGTCATAGCCCGCGCACTCTGCATATACCTTGCAATCAATGCAACAGGATCTAAAACAAAATGAAGCGAAGTATCACTACTTTCTTTTAATGTATTGATTTCTAATATTGTTCCGTCTATTGTTCGCTTTGTTTTTGAATCCATCGCTGTTGAATAACGAGCATCCATTGTGTTCATTGGTGGTATTGCTTCAACTTCACTTGCCCAACCAGACAACACAGCGGCAGATAGCTTTCCACTCCACACTGTTCTTTTCTGCTCAAGAATATGTGGAACGAACTCTATTACGCCCCATTCTCTCATCATATCCAATGGCTTCTTGGTCCATGTTGCGCCACGATCAACGTATGCTTCTTCGTACCTCTTAATCAAAGCACGCATTTGCACTACAGCATGCTGCAAGTCTTCTGGTACTTCACCAAGGCGCCTGCCAAGGAAGTCTGGAAGGGTATCTGCATACTTCTTCTGCCACTTCTGAAGTTCAGATGGTGCAGTTGGGGACATACGCAAAGCTGTAAATGCAGCAAATAGGGTGTCTTCTTCATTAAGGGGTTTAGTTAGCTCCATGAAGCTGATGTGAAGCTCTTTCTCCCATGACTCCATGGCTCTATATGGAAGGTTCTTTGTGCCTCCAGCTTCAGTCCTTACCTGCAAAGGTTGTGGATGACCTGGGTAGTAGATGCCAGGCTCATCTCTTTTTAGAGCCTCTTCGATAACCTCTCTTTCGGCCTTCAATATAGCCGTATCTGTCTTGGCCTTTGTTCTCACGGCAGAAAGCTTCTCTGCCGTCTCTGCTTTGACCACAGCCTGACGGCTCTTGGCAGCATCCATCAGTTCCTTTCTGGCCACTCTTACAGCCTCAAGAGCCCTCTGCCCCCCCGTCATGGATAGGCGAGGCCCAAGAGCCTTTAGAGAGTCTAAAATCTGAGCTTTAGTTACCTTTGGCGGAACAACCATTCCAGCCTTCTCGGCAGCATCTACAAGCTCACTCTTGGTGTTCCTCATGCTCCATGGGAACCCCGTCTTGGTGGGCGGGCCACCAGGGGGCATAGAGGCAAGAGCACGAAACTCACCAGCAGGCAATGATTCCGCTGGGCCAGTCATCATAGACTCAAGGAACTTCTCAGACTCTCTTGCCATCTTGGCTTCCGCAGCAGCGAGACCCTTTTCAGCAAGAGGAAATTTAAGATGTAAATCAAGAGCATCTAGATACTCGGACCACCTTGCAGCAGCCCTTGCCTCATCTTCTGAAGTAATCTTGATGACATCCCTCAAGGGGGAGTCTCGTACTTGATCAAGGTACTTACCCTTCATGAAGTCCATGTAGGTTTTTCTAGCAACGTCTCGACCAAGAATCGTCTTCATCTGGTTGTAGTGGCCAGCAACAAGATCAGACAGTGCCCCAAGAGCACGCTGCCATGGCTTGGAGTATGGGACCTCTTCAGCCGCTGTACCCTTTACACGCAATCGGCTTGCCGCCTCTTGGATGGACAGGTCTTTCATCTTCTCTACGACCCATTCATCAAACGAAGAGAACCGGTATGTGCTCTGATCCTTTGCAAAATCAATACTAGACAGCGCACCAGAGCGATCAAACGCCTCTGGGTTGGCCCGCATAAAGGCTTCGCGCTCTCGAGTGAACTGCTTGTATAGAGACTTAACCGTGTCGTCTGGAAGATACCGGCTCAGCGAGTGCCAAAGCTCATGTATTGTTGTGTCTACAAACCTGCCCTGGGCAATAGCAGAGTAGCTAATTCCTACAACATCTTCGCCAAACATGTATAAGCCAAGAGGCTCATTAAGCATAAATCCAGTAGCAATCTTAGGCTCTATAGATAGAGCAATGTTCTGCAATCTGCTCGTTCCAACCATGGCAACGAACTGCTTAAGCATATCGTATTCATAGTCTGGAATAGTTGCTACGCCGCTGTCGGTCTTCCAGGCCTTACCTAGAATATCCCTGGTTCTAAGGGTACGACGCAGTATCTGGCCCCTTCCACGCTTCCTGGCTGCTGCCCTCTCGTACCAAGTTGCACCCTCTGGCGTCTTAATGAAAGCACTAAAGTCTTCTGGTGTCGTAAGTCCAGACGCCGGAAGATCGGGGGCACTGGTATCAACTCCAGCGAATAGATCATCAAGCGTAGTGTTGGGATCTATGTCCATTGTTGCGCGAGAAAAGTCTGCCCCCTCACCAGCACCAAACGTTTCGTACCCAGCACCCTTCTTGGGTAGACCAGGTGGCTGCCGAACAATGTCTAAAGTGGGGGGCTCTGGGGCTGGGAGCCCACGTCTTGCGGCAGTACTCAACTTATAATAATAATCCTTAGCCGCTTTTCGCGCGAGCATTGCACGACTTGGTACCGGTGTGCTTAATTTATAGTCTATACCAGCATCATCTAAATGCTTTTGTGCATTTTTAAGATATTCTTTTTCCCCTTTAATCCAAAACTCTAACTTATACGCGCTCCCACCAGCGGCTTCGACCATATCCGAAAACCGACCGGTAAGAATATCTTCAGCGGTAACACCAGATATTGAATGCTCTATCGCTAGCTCTCTAGCCTTAACAAACAGACTTTCTGAGTAGGAATACGCTAAGCCGATATCCCAAGAAACTTGAAAATTGCTTCCACCGTCAAGCTTTTTTAATTCATCAATATTATCGGCAAGAAACGTGGTAAGCCTGTGAATGTCTGCCGATATGTGGCCACCAAGCATCGATTCGTCTGCATGTTGTTTTGCTTGTTCAATTGCAATTTTACTGTCTGCATATAAACTTGGTTTGCCCTGGTAGCCAAAGCTCTTTTCCAAATCCTCGAGAATATCTGCGGCTTTTGCTGGGTCTTTTGGTAGACGCCTAATCGTATCAGCGAAGGCAGCCACAGTGGAGATGTCTGCCTCCCTTGC
>CEPX01197599.1_pt1 | contig 12873 bp, 12 predicted proteins | sample 361361 | NCBI WGS metagenome assembly CEPX01 (sample SAMEA2619974, study PRJEB7988) | marine metagenome | biome: marine biome (ENVO:00000447); feature: mesopelagic zone (ENVO:00000213) & marine oxygen minimum zone (ENVO:01000065); material: "saline water (ENVO:00002010), including plankton... | reverse complement strand
GTTGATTCACCGTTAACAACAAACTTTCCATTAGTTGCATCTACGAAACTTAGTGTTACTTCGTATGCTGTGTCTTTTACTGTGTAAGTCTGTGTTTCACCTTCCAATAAGGTATCTGTTGTTGAACCGCCCATCAAAGTAAGCTTAGCTCCCTGGGACAAACCAGTTGGTGCTGCGCTTACTCTTCTTGCCAATACTACTGTATAGTCAGCTCCCATCATAGATAAGTCAGTGTTCTCAAAGTCATCTAGATATGAACCAGTTGTATCATCTGTTCCTGTAGAATCAGTAACATCTGACTGTGCTGTAGACGTAAATTCTAACTTATAACGAGCAATTTGTCGGCCACTTTTAATGAATAAGTGGTCAGCAGTTACATCGTCATCGTTTTCAGTGTACTTCACAATTCTGCTTACACTCTTATCTCCAGTATCATCAAAGAACAAGAACTGTTGGTATCCATATGTGTTTTCGTTAGTCTTCCACTCACCGTCAGCTAGAGCTCCTAACTCTTCATCACCAATAAAAGTGTTGATGTCTCTAAAGTTCTCTGTACCTAGTGCAGATGCGGTAGCGTTGCTGTTTGCTAATTCTAATTTCTTAGAACTAGTGCTAACTTGCCAAGCATCACCTGATACTGTTGTTGTAGAAGATCCAGTGCCCTTCGAATACTTCATAGTTGTTGCGATGTCAATTGCAGCTAAGTTATCAATTGCCTTTGCGTTTTCACCAACAACAAATACTCCATTAAACTTCCCATCTTCCACAAACATATCTGGGTAAGTACTCAAGTCAGCAGCTAATGCTCCCATTGCTGTTGCTCCTAACATTGCAGCTCCAGCACCGACAGCGAATAACCGCTTCACCATTCTTTTTACTTTCATTTTGTTTAAACACCTCCGTGTTTACCGTTTCTTTTTTTATGGCTCATCTCTAAAAATTCCGAAAAGCACACCCACAAGGATATCCTTTTTCGATTTTAGAGATGAAATAAACGTAATTTTTTACGTTATTTCCGAGCGTCCAAACAGCGGACGAACTCCTCAGAGTAGCATTAGTTACTAGAAATCGGTTTATAAGTCTTTCGCAAAATTCGGGTTTTGTAAACAACAAAAGCGAGTTTCAGGTCCTGAAACCTCAAAATTTGTTGTTTTTGAGAGGTCATCATTTTGAAATGACAAACCTAAAAATATAGAACTTTGTTCTTGATTTAGCTTCATTGTAAGAATAGACGAAAAGATTATATAAAAAGATTCCTCTTAAACAGTATGAAAATAGATAAGCTAAATCTACCCAATTACTTCAAAGAACATTACAATAAATTTCCTAATTTAACCCCTATTCAAGAAAAAGCCGTTGATGCTGGTCTTTTGGATAAAAAGTCACTGCTAATTTGTGCCCCAACTGCTTCTGGTAAGACTCTAGTTGCCACAATGAGTATTGTGAATACTTTAGGCAAAGGTAAGGCTATTTACCTAGTTCCTTTAAAGGCTCTGGCCAATGAGAAGTATAAGGAGTATTTGAGTTTGTTAGGAGAAACTGAGTTTAATGCAGTGATGTCTACAGGAGATATGGATTCTGAGTCAGCTTATTTGGCTAAATACGACTTATTGATTCTAACTACAGAGAAACTTGATTCGTTGCTGAGACACAGAGTTTCATGGTTATCTGAGGTTAAATCGGTGATCGTAGATGAAATTCATTTGCTCAATGATAGTTCTAGAGGACCAACACTAGAGATTATTCTTACTTTGCTGAAAACGTTGATTAAGCCGCAAATAGTAGGTTTATCTGCAACAATCGGCAATCCACAAGAATTGGCCGCTTGGCTAGGAGCAGATTTGGTTCAAGATGACTGGCGACCAGTTGAGTTGAAACAAGGTATTTACTCTGAAGATAAGCTTGAATTCTTTTGAATAAATGTTTGTATTTCCTTGATTCTCTGCATTGTTTGCTGTTTTTTAGGATGATTAAATTCAATCGCTTTTTGATAACAAGTAATGGCATGGGGTAAATTTTGTGTTTTCTCATGCATTATAGCAAAATTATAGTAGGCTTGTGCATTTTTTGGATGTAACTTTATTGCTTGTCTTAAGCTAGAAGCAGCTTGTTCATATTTGTCTTGTTGTTCATAAATCGCACCAAGATTTATGTAAGCATCTACATATCTAGGATTCAATTCAAGAGATTTACTGAAATTCTGTTGCGCTAGTTGTAAGTTATTTTGCTGATAATTGCAGTATCCTAGTCCAAAATATGCCTCTGGATGCTGTTTTCTTTCTAGTATTCTATGATAATTTTGCATAGCCAGATCAATTTTGCCTTGTTTTTGTTGAACAATGGCAAGATTAAGCAAAGGTAGAATTGAATTTTGTTCTAGATTTGCTGCTTGCTGTAGGGAAATTTCAGCATTGGCATAATCCTCCAATTGTTTTTGTTGAATTCCCAGTTCGAATAGTATTTTTGCATCTTCAGGATTCTGCTTAAGCTTATTCTTGGTGTAATCCAAGTATACTTGGCTTTTATTGTTATCAGAAAATCCTTGATGATGATGGATGTATACAGGCAATAAAGGAGCTTTGGCTAGTTTAATTTGTTCATGGACAGTTCCTGCAAATTGAGGACCTTTCTGAAATAAGCGAATTTTGATGGATGGATGCCAACCAGCGAAAGATGTGCTGAAGAGGTCAGTATTAGTACAAGGTTGCCATGAAGAGATGGAAGAATCATTACCATAATTCTTGGTACATAGGTTAAAACCAGAGATTTGCCAGTAGTTAATGGCCTGTTTTATTCTACGATGGTCTTTTTTGTTTAGAACTTCATCAGCATCTATTACAAATATCCAATCGGAAGTTGCTTGTTTTAAGCTAAAATTCCTGGCTGCAGAAAAGTCGTTTACCCAGTCAAAATCATGAACTTTTTCAGTGTATTTGGCTGCAATTTGTTTAGTATTATCAGAACTGCCGGTATCCACAACGATTAGTTCATCGCCTAGGTCTTTGATTGATTTTAAGCACATTTCTAGATGTTTCGCTTCATTTTTTACAATCATGCATACAGATAAAGTTGGTTTATTGAGAAGTTGCTGAAATGTGGCTAAATCAGTGTTATTTAATATCCATTGTCTCGCGTATTCTCCAGATTGTTTAGAAAAGCCTTGATTTACTGTTATGGCGGTTGTGTAGCGTTTATTTACTTCTTCTAAGATAGTTCGGTTATATTTTCCATAAGGATAACAAAAATGTTCTACTTTTGAGCCTATTTTTTGTTGAATAATTTCATCTGCAGTTTGTAGTTGATTTTTTAGGTCATTTGTTGTTGTTAAATTAGCATGAGAATAGGTGTGAGATCCTATTTCAAATCCAGCTTCTTTTAGCTGATTTACTTGGTCCCAGGTGAGAAAATTGGAGTAATTTTCCTCTTCTGGAATGTTTCTTCCCTCCATCCATTCAGGCACTAGGTATAAAGTTGCTTTAAAACCGTAAGCATTTAGTATTGGTAATGCTTTGGTGTATACGCTTTCCCTGCCATCATCAAAGGTAATTACAACGTATTTTTGTGTTAAATCTTGCTTTTGATTTAGAAATTGATGAAGTTGTGTTAATGAGCAAGTTTTGTAACCATTTTCAGCCAAATATTGCATTTGTTTTGAGAAGTTTTCAGGAGTAATACACCATTGATTGTTATGATTAGATACATCGTGATACATCAATATTGGTATATTTTGAGGCTTCATTGTAGCTGTTTTAAGATGTCTTTGAAGGCATTTTGAGCATAAGTATCCTTGTATTCTTGAGCAAGTCTTCTTAATGTTTGTTTATCTAAGATTATTTTCGTTTTAGCTAGTTCTTGTTCTATTCTTGTGAAGAATTCAATACATTGAGTTACATTTTGTGGTTTTTCTGTTTTACTGCAACGTTCAAAGTCCAACATAATTGCGTTATTTTCTTTTGTTACTAAGATATGTTTGTAAGGATGATGTAATTCTTCTTTGTTTACTTGAAGCTTATCTAATTGGTAGCATTGATTAAGGATTTGTTTAAGTGTGGCAATTATTTCTGTTTTTTTATGAGATTCTATCCAATCAAGAATAAATTGTCCTTTTACAAATTCGTAAACAACATAGTTCTTGCTGTGGAAGAGATATTTGGGTCCAATTCCATGTTTGTTTAAGGTTCTCATCCAATATGCTTCATTGGCTATTGTATTTTGAGCATTGCTATCTTCTTTTTTCGTCTTGATGCCAACTTTGATACTTTGTTTTTTAGCAAAATGAGTTTTGATTCTTTTACTTTTCTCCAAGATTCCGATATAAATAGTACCTCTTTTACCTGATGTAAGATAGTGTATGTTTTCCAATTCTTGCCTTTCCAATTCTCTCAATAGTTGTGTTTTTGTTATTTCATATACGAATAGCTCTTCGAAGGCTAGTTTTTGAGAAGAGATTTGTTTGAATTTTAGTAAATTGTGAGTGATTATTTCCTCTATTTTGTCTTTATTTGTTAATGTCGAAAATAAGAAGAGAATTTTACCATGAGGCACTAGATATTTTGACACACTTTGCAGAAATTTTTCTGATAGTTCCCAACCTTTTTTCCCACCGTATAAAGCCGGATCTTCGATATCTTTGTCATGGGGCAAGTATGGTGGATTGAAGATGATTATGTCGAATTTTGTAGAGATGTTTTCAAATAAATTTGATTTTAATACTTTTAATTTCCGGATTTTATTTTCTTTAATTATTTTATCTAGCTTCTTGATGGCATCTTCATTGATATCAATGGCAATTACATCTCTTACATTTGAATTTTTAACTGCAGTAAGAGCTTGGATTCCCGAGCCCGTTCCTACGTCAAGTACACAACCTGTAGCATATTTAGCTACTTGTTTTTGCAGTAAGTAAGAATCTTCTCTCGGTTCGTAAATGTTCATACACAGGAAATTGATGTGTTTATTAAAAATGCTTTGTTAGAAAATTAACTGCTCAACCATTTTTTTATCTCTTTAATGTATTTTTTGACAAACCACTGGACAAAAATATACTCTTGTTTTTTTAACTGAGCTCGCTCCAAGGCAGTGTAATAACTATCTCTTCCTGTATAAGGAATACTAAAAAGAGGACATTTTCCTTCATTAAGTACAAAATTCATCATTAATCTACTAATTCTCCCATTTCCATCAGTAAAAGGATGAATGGTGACAAATTTCAAGTGTACAAGAGCAGCTAATTCAACGGGATGAGTTTTTCCTTTATTTTCTTTGTACCAATCAAAGAAATTTCGTAACATAAAATCAACTTCAACTGGCGATGGAGGAAGAAATTTACTTCCACCAATTGCTACTTGATGACTACGTATTTTTCCTACTATATCTGGTTTAGTATCAGTTAGCAAATTATGATGCCATCTCAATACTGCTTGAAAGGAGAGATTTCTTTCTTTCAACATGTGATAAAATACTTTTTTGTGTGATTCAGCTTCTTTAACATCATCAATTGATTTGGCTTTTGGCGTTAGTCCTTTTTGTAACAAGTTTGCTGTATCACGAAGTGATAAGGTTGATCCCTCTATACGTTGAGTATCATAGGTGAATTTGATTACAAAGTTTTCTATGGCTTTATCTTTTGCTGATGGCGGTAGGGTTTTTTTATGCTTTGTATAGTTTTTTTGTATTTCTTCTAGATTTGGCAACCAGCGTTCTTTGAAAATTTTGTGAAAAAATTGTCTTTTTGCTTCTTCAATGTCTTTAGGAATAGTATCACCAAGATACTGCCTTTTCTTAAATACTGAACCTCCATCTCTGACAGAATGCTCTAGATAAAAGTAAGTTTTTGTCCCGCGTTTTTCTTCTCTTAATTCTACCATATCAACGTATATGACTACATATATTTAAATCTTTCCAAATTAATGAAAAGTAGTCACATAGGTTAAAAATGATTTGTTAGAAATTCTTCTACTTTAGGTATGTCTTCCTTACTGCCAAGGTCTAACCAGTAATTTTTTAGGGTCAAAACGTCTACTTTCTTTTCCTTAGCTAGAAGTGAAATAGCGTCAGTGATTTCATATTCTCCCCTCGGTGATAATTGGATTTTTTCTAAAGCTGGCCAGATTTCTTTAGTGAATTTATACAAACCAATATTTACCATGTCACCAATGATTGTAGGAGGTTTTTCAATTATTTTTACTAACTTGTTGTTGTCGACTATTAAGATACCATATTTTCTTGGATCCTCTATTTTTTTACCCATGACATGACAGAGATTGTCGTCTATTTGCATAGCTTTTAGGTCTTGAATAGAGAATAGGTTATCACCACCGCAAACGATGAAGTTCTCGTCTTTTACGAAGTTTTTTACTTGCATTACAGCATGCCCAGTTCCTTTTTGTTCAGTTTGTTCAATGAGAGTTGCTTTGATATTGTATTCATTTAGGAAGTCTTGAATTTTCTCTTTTTTGTAACCCATAACTATGCCGATGTCGTCGTAGCCAGCCTGTTTTAAATTATGTATTACATACCACAAGAATGGTTTACTGTTGACTTTAACTAAGACCTTGGGAATGTTCTCTGTTAACGGCATCATCCTAATGCCTTTTCCTGCTGCCAGTATGATAGCTTTCATGATAATTCCTCCACGATAGAAATGAGTTCAGAGAGTTTTGAGATGCAATAGTTTGCCGTATCGGAAGGATTATGTTTGGCCCTACCCCATAACATATGAACTGTAGGTATTTTAAGTTCTATGGCCGGTAGTAAGTCTGTTTTGGCCTTGTCACCGACGACAACTAATTGTTTATTGGTAAGGTTGAATTCCTGCATTAATTGTTGATAACATTCTTTTTTGTTATATTCTGGCGTTACTAATATTTTTTTGAATAAGTTCTTTTCGATTCCAGCAGTATGCAGTTTAGTTAGTTGTTGTTGATATTGACCTTTAGTAGTTAATGCTAAGTCGTGATTTTCAGCTAATTTGTGCAATGTTTCTATAGCTCCATCTAAAGGTTCCATATAGTAGTCCACATGAGGAGGACCGTAGTATTCTTTTTTAAACAATTCTAAGTGGGTTTCCGGTTGCTTGATTTCTTTTAGAAATTTCTTGAAAGCGTCTGTACCATCGTCAGCAGTGCGGTTGATTTCTTCCAGTCTTTCTAAGGATTTCTCGAACGAATCTTGTAGTTTTAGGCCATTAGCAACCATTACTTGTAGACCATCTGCCAATTTCATTGGTACAAACCAACCAGATGTGTCAATTAAAGTATCATCAAGATCGAAAATGATTAGCATTTTCGGCCATTCCTCCAGAATAGGTCAAAGACTATTAACAATTAACATCAACTCCTCTGCTAGTTTTTTTGAATCATGTCTGATAAGATTTTTTTGTATCATTTCCGATTTCACGTCTTTTAGTGTGTCACTTAAAATACCAGCTACAATTATTCGGGAATCACTTTCCAAATCATTGATAACTAGATTTCCCTCTTTTGAGTATGTTTCTATTAAATGTTCAGGAGGTTGCTTGTTGTTTATTAATATATGGTCAAAAACATCATCACCAATATAGCGTTTTATTTCCCTAAGATAATCAGTCGCTTTAAAGCTGGTAGTTTGACCGTGTTTATTCATTAGATTCATAACAAAGACTTTCTTAGCTTTAGTATCTCTTAGAGCCTTGCTGATACCCTCTACCAATAAGCTGGGAATTAAAGAAGTATAAAGTCCACCTGGTCCGAAAATAATTAAGTCTGCGTTCATGATTTCATCAATAGCATGATGATCTGCTTTGGGAAATGGTTCCAAGTAAATACTTTTGTAACCCTGATCAATTTCATCCGAGAGATAGATTTCCTTTTCCCCATCTAGAATTTTTTGATTATGCAGAATCATTTTGAGTCGAACTTTGTTTTGAGTTACCGGGATTACTTTGCCTTTTATTGCTAGTATTTTCCCAACCTCTTCTACGGCACGTTCGAAGGAGCCAGTGACTTTTTCCAATGCAGAAAGGAAAAGATTGCCAAAGCTATGACCTTTGAGTTGACCGTTATCAAATCTGTAATTCATCAGTGATCGCATTAATCTGGATGAGTTTGAAAGGGCCACTAAACATTGTCTGACATCTCCAGGTGGAAGAACACCTAATTCGTCTCTTAGAACTCCTGTCGATCCTCCGTCGTCGGCCATAGAGACTATAGCAGCTAAGTCTAATTCGTATTTCTTTAAACCGCTAAGAACAGTGAAGTTACCAGTACCTCCACCGATTACCACTACTTTTTTCATGGTTTTGTGGGATTGGAAGTTGTTTTAAAGGTTGTGGAATTAGTTGCAGATGCCACTACAAAGATTAATATAGTAGAAATGATGTACAAAAATATGTCAAGGGGTATAGAGAATGTTATTTTTTGGGTTGTAGCTGCTGTATTTATTTTTATAATTTTGTACTTATTTATTTCTGGGAGAGCATTCACATGAAAGATGTTAAGAATTTTCTTTTCTGGATTTTTTTAGTTTTGGGTGTAGTGTTGTTAATTTGGAATGTTTTTGGTAATAGTCCTACAGAGTTTGTTGCTTTGGTTACCCTTAATTTCACTATACTTTTGAAAGTGTGGTCAGTAAGCGATAGACAGATTAAGCATGAAATGCGTTGTAGGTCTTTGGCTAGAGATTTTAAGAATCATGTAATAGATCAAAATATATTCAATGAAGAACAAAGGAACGTAAATACAGAAATTAAGGATTCAATCAGACAAATACAACAAGTTCTTCAAGTTTGAGTGTATTTATTCTTCTACAAATTCTTCCAATTTAGCTGGTTCATTTTCACCAGTTAACATCGCTTTTGCTTTCATGTACTCTCTAGCTATTAAGTAGTAAACTAACCCTACCGATTTTTTTCCTTTGTTGTTACATGGGACTACCAGGTCTAACTTATTACTTTGATTGTTTGTATCGCATAAAGCAATGATAGGAATGCCAACTTTTGCTGCATCTTCTACGGCATTTTTATCTGGCCAAGGATCTGATACCATGATCACTTTTGGTTCAGTGAAAGTGTCTAAGTTTGGATTTGTGAGAATTCCCGGTGGGTATCTTCCTGAGATTACGTTTATTCCTGTTAATTGGTGTAGTTTTCTTAAAGCCTTCCAACCATTTTCTCTTCTGGATACTATGAGAATTTGATCTGGTTCAAATTGCTTTAGAAAATTGATAGCTACTTGTAATCTTTCATCAATTTTTTGTAGGTTTAATACGCTTAGTCCATCTGGTCTGGTTTTGTAAATGAAATTAGCCATATATTTAGTTTTAAATTTAGTTCCAATGTGGATACCAGATTTAAGGTATTCGTTCGATTCTATTAGTAAGTTTTCTTCTGTCATGTTTTTTCTCCTAACAAATAAGAATTAACTCTTATCTGCATTATTTTTTGCCTTATGCAGTTGTTCAACAGTCGTGAACTCGGCTTTATTTGTTGTTTATGTGGGTTTTTTATAAATGTTATGTCATTTCTTCAATTCCTTCTTCTATAATATTAAATTTCAATTCTTTTCCTTCTGGTAAGGATCTATGTTTTCTTAGGATTAATCCCCTTCCTGTATGTAATTTCTTTACTTCTATGAGGCATTTGCTACCATATTTTAGTAAATCTCCACCTACCATTTTTACTTGGTCTCTGTTATCAAAGTCTGAGTAAACTTGATTTGTTATAAGTACAGGTATTTTTCTTTTTCTGGCGATTTCCACTAGACAGGCAATTTGTTTGCCTAAGTTGGAGTTCACTTCGTAGACTTCTTCCGATCGGCCTAGTTCTAATCTGTATAGCATGGAGATGGAGTCGCAGACAATCATGCCAATGGTGTCATTAATCATATTCTTGAGCGTAGCAAAGATTTGTTTTTGTTCTTCAAAGTTTAAAGGTGAGAAGAAGATTAGATTTTTTAGAACTTCTTCTGATTTTGTGGTTAGTTGTTTAATACGTTCAATAGCTATTCCCCCTTCAGTGTCAATGAAGATTACCTTTTTACCATTTTCTGCTATTTTTACTGCTGAGATTAGGCAGAGGTTAGTTTTACCAGATCCTGATGGACCGTAAATAGTAGTGATGATATCATAATCATAACCTCCGTTAAGGAAGGAATTTAGAAAAGTTGCTCCTGTGTTTACTTTCATGAAAGAATTTTGTTTGGTTTAGATATAAAGATTATTGTGTTGAAAAAGAAAAATAAAAAAATTAAGGACAGTTAGGTCCTGTTACAAATCCTTTGTCTTCTTCATTGTCAAAGCAGGGTTGAGTCGGTTCTCTAAATGTAAATCCCCATGACTGTGCACAGATTTTATATCCACATTGAGCACATTGTACCTTTTTATCTCCACCGTCATGACAAGTTGTAGGAGTGTCTAAACCATGATGTTCCTTGCAATCAGTCACATGCTCTAGAGGATTAGGTTCTGGCACACACACTCCATTGCTGCTAGTAAAATTATAAATTTTAAAGGCTTCAACAGTTGTCCCATCAAGCATAGTACCACCACAAGATGAAGTATCAGGGATTAAGTCATAACAACAACCGTAGTCATTATCACAGACAAAGGCACCACTTTTACCACAATTTTCTCCGCCTTTAGGATTGCCATTCTCATATAGATCAGGTTTAATTTGGCAGTCGTCCCCATAATTTGCATTAACATAATACCACCTTTCTGCGTAATACCCCAACCCAGTAAAACATGCTTTACCTGCAGATTCACCAGGAGTACATGATTCCACAGTAGGTGCCTCAGGTGCATCTGGAGCCTGTTGACAAGTTCCACCTAAACAAACTAATCCATAATCACAGTCAGATGTAATAGTACAACTTAAATCCTCAACAGGACATTCTCCTTGGTGGTAATCTCCATAATCTGGATAATATCCGCCTTCTTGACATTCGTATTTATAATAGTAATTACCACTCCAAGTAGATTCGTAACATTTATACTTAACAGGATTTATTTCCGGAAGAGTATCATAAACGCAGGTTAACTTACACCTAGCATCAGCTCCTATTTTAACACATGTTTTTTGTTGACCAAATTGTTCTATGCTATTACAGTCTATCTCTTTACTAACGTATTCCTGTTGATCGCATAGATTTATGCTAGTGTTTATTACGTATCTCGCTTCATTCAGTGGATTTGCAAAAGATCCTAAGACGTCAGAACAGTATTCGTTTCCTTTTTCAACTTCACAACATTCGGAGCCATCTGGTTTACAAGTTGCTGGACAATCTTTTACTGTTGCTTCTCCAAGTGCTACATCAGTGCCGCTACTCCAATCATCTTTGTAACCATTAAGATCCGCGCCACACTTATTGTAGGTAACTTCTCCATCAGTACAACTATGACTAGATATACCGTCGGTATGTACAGTAGCTATGTATTTACCCAGAGAAGTAAAATGCCACCAACTATGGTATGGAGTATACTTACCCACCTGTGGTGGATTATAATAAGTTTTTGCAACAGTACCCTCAGGCATTACACCATCAGTTTCATGCACATAATAACAACCATCAACAGGATCTATCCATTCTCCGTTTACACAGGTCGTCTGTGATCCTTGATAATTTTTATCTCCCTGGTTATAGCAATATCCATTATCATTGATTATTTTTGAACACATTCCTGCGGGACAACAAATTCCTTCTACGCAATTATCAGACGCACAAACAGCGTCTGAATCACATTGATTCCCTTGGTTTTCCAATACGACCCAATCACCACTCTTACAACCTTTGGATATGCCACCAATTGTCTTTATGAATCCTTCACCTACACATTTATCGGATCCCCATGGTTTATTTGCACATAAATTTTCATCACAACATACTTTTGTATTTGTTACCATTGATTGTTTACACTTTAGAGCACCACACGCGGCGTCGCTAGTACACTCTTGACCTTCACCAGCTTTTATTACCCATGCACCTTTACTACAAGTTAAAGTGTCTGTACCACTAGGCTGCTCTGTTCCTTCAGAAACACAAGTATCTATATGGGCACAAGTATTTTCAGAACAACACAAGTTTTTAGTATTCGTATAAGAAGTTTCACAAGAATTCGAAGCACACTCCTGATCATAGGTACATTCGCTAGCTTCTGGAAGTTCTCCTAGAACCTTTAATTCTTCTAAACACAAATTCCCAGAACAACCATCATCACAAGAATAAATTCTTTGGTAGGTAGTTCCATCTTTGCAAAAGAATTCTGTTCTTGCTATTGCATTAATACAACCATTCTTGGCATTCCCTATTTCAGTAATAGGGCCAAAACTAGAACCATCTGCAGCTGTATAATAAAGATCCCCTTCAATTTCTGTACAGGGTAAATCCGTCCAATCAAATGGATTTTCAGAGGTGACAGAAACTGCCCCAACAATACTTAAACTTCCCAAAAAAACTAATAAGGAAAATGTTAATAACAATATATTTGATTTTTTCATTTTATATCACCTAACTATTGCATACTATGCCCGGGCCTTCCCCAGTACATGAAGGACATTTCTTAATAACCGCATAATTGCTATATTGACATACTACACCTGCTTTATCACCTGTGCAAATTGCTGGTTTTGTTAATTGATCAACTTGACATAAATCAGGTAGTGTATTGCCGCCTGCCGTATCTCCTACTTTAACAGTATGACCCATCCATTTATTCTCATGACATTGCCAGTCCAAACATTGTCCTTGATCATTTTTGGATCCACATGAACATGCATATGCTAAGAAGACGTTTTCACCTTCTAATAAAGAATCATCCACGGTTTCCTCATAACTCGCTGTTTCAATTAACCAGCCTTGACCTGCTTCCTCTCCCACTAATTCTAAAGCAGTCCATTCT
>CEPX01011407.1_pt1 | contig 12873 bp, 16 predicted proteins | sample 361361 | NCBI WGS metagenome assembly CEPX01 (sample SAMEA2619974, study PRJEB7988) | marine metagenome | biome: marine biome (ENVO:00000447); feature: mesopelagic zone (ENVO:00000213) & marine oxygen minimum zone (ENVO:01000065); material: "saline water (ENVO:00002010), including plankton... | reverse complement strand
CAGAGGGTTGGCTGCGATGGTGGCGCCAGTTGTGCCGTCGTGAGTAAAGGTAGCATCACTGTCTGCACCTAAAGCGAGAACTGCGGAATCTGACTTGAGTGTTAGATTATCTTTTACTTCAACTGAGGCAGCATCAGTCAGCCTAAGAACTTCGGTGCCATCATATTGATTGAAAACTAAGTCGTCACCATCTACATTTAAATTAATATCAATGTCGCCGGCAGAGGTGTCGACATCGATAGTTAGTTGCGTTGTGCCAGCGTCCTTGAATTCAAAGTTGCCACCAGCAGCATCAAGAACAATGTCAGTGCTTGAATCTAAAGTTAAATCTCCAGTTGAATTAATAGAGATTGGGGTACCAGCAAGAGTTGCGCCGGTTGTACCATCGTGCGTAATGGTGAAGTCGTTGCCTGCACCCATATTAAATACGGCACTATCCGACGTAAGAGATAGGTCGTCTGCGATAGAAACATCGCCACCAACTGCATCGGCCTTAAATACTAATGCGGAGTTTGAGTAAATCTCCAAACTACCGGTACGTGCATGAATATCTGTCTGGCCATCTCCAAAATAAGTTGAGCCTGTAGCATCAATAATGGCTATATCTTTAATGTGATAGGTACTAGCGCTAATGGCGCCCGTGATAGCCAGATTTCCTGACAATACAAGAGTGCTAGGTGAAAGCTCACCCACAGATGCCGTATAATATACAAGATTAGACGAACCAGACGCTGCTTTAGAGCCTGTTAAAAATAAAACAGAGCCGGTTGGCCCAAAGAAGGTCGCCAAGCCGCCACAATTTGTATATGACCAACTCCAATTAGCCATAGTTTATCCTACTCCTGCTGAACCTGACCAGTTGGCGCCCTGCTCTGTCATAGTCGAGCCGGCTGGGATTCCTGTTAGGCCAGCAATAATATCAAACGTTATGGTGCCGGCACTGTCTTCGCTCGTAAACCATAATTCGCTAACCTTCATCTCGATTGGACGACAGAAACTTGAGCTAGCATGTATTCTAAAATGGGCGCCGCGGGATCCTGTGAAGCTAGCGGCTTGCCTATCGAAAAGCCCGACTTCACTAAATCCAACGCGTAAAGATGCATCCGACCCGCTATGTGGTTCAATATGAAACCACTTAGTAACTTGCGGAAATCTAACCACAAGAGCGCTACCGCTTTTTGGCGCTACGCACGAGCCTGTAGCAAATGGTTGCCCACTAACCTGATAAGACCCCACATTGTTTAAGCCGGGGGCAAGCTTCCATGAACCTTGGTTTGGCATTATAAAACTCCTAAATCATAAATGTTTACTATAAATAGTCTCTAAATATTTCTATTTCGCCTTTCTTGTGCTCTTCTGCGTTTTTGTTCTTCCCGCAGACGCCGACGCTCTGCTTTAATGCGTTTTTCTTTTTTGGCGACAGAGGGCTTTTTATAGCGACGGCATTCTTTTGCTGTCTCTAAAATCCCTTCTTTTTTAACCTTTTTGGTGAATCTCCGGATCATTCTTTCGGGGATTCCTCGACACTCTTTTGCTGTAACTTTTACATGTACGCTCTTTGCCATCTCTACTCCTACTTCTACTTTAGTGCTTGCCAAATTGCAGATGATTTACCCAGAATAGAACTAATGTCGACTCCAGCATCTTGAGGGTTTCCTAAATCTGAGTCTCCCTGCTGGAACTCATGATTAGATGTTGGCGTGGTTCCCTCGAAAAGATCTACACCATTATATGCACCTTTTCCAACGGAATTCATTAAACTGTTTCTATGTTCTTGTAACTTTGTTCTCGATTCACTTGCTTTGCGGCTTAATTGCTGCTGTTCGTTAAACAAAGCGTCAGGCTTCTTCTGTCTTGTCTCAACAATAACGTTTTGTTGCATGCCTTTCGCTACTTCGGATACAATATTCGACAGAAGCCCTTCTTCTAAAAGAACTTCATGTATACATTCTTTAACCAATGGTTTGATTAATTGTTTAAGATCTGATTTCTTCATAATACTCTCGGTTTAATTCCTGATAGTTGTTGCCAACGTTTAAGTTGTGCTTCTTTTATAAGAGGGCGCATAGGAGCTTTTGATTCGCTCGGAAAGCCCCCGTAACGCTCGCTGGCTACCTCTTCTGCTTCCGCGGCCGCGGCGGAGGGAACCGCTGGGGTGCCGCCTCCTATAAATTTCTCTATTCTCTCTTCTGCGCTCAAGGATTTGTCGGCATTTGCGCTTTTACGAATCTCAGCAATTGTTTTAGTCATTTCAGGATAGGCATCATCAGAAAGTGCTCCGGACTTGTTAGCCAAAAACAAAACCATATCGACCTGAGCACCATTGAGCAACTCTTCATACTTTTCACCTACTAGATCAACTCCGACCTTTTCGAGAAGCTTGTCCATCTTTGCTACAATTTCGGCGCCCCAAATATCTTTTACAGGCTTGTTTAAAACTTCGTCCATGTTCTCAAAGAATGAATCAGGCAATAAGGCCAGAACGGCGCTAACCTGTTCTTTTGTTTTTTTACCTTTGATGGCTCCCAGCAGCTTCCCCACATACTTTTTCGAATATTTCTCAGCCGCTTCTTTTCCAATAACTTTCGCCATTCCCTTTTCTGTAACCTTGACAGCCTGATCAAAGTTTTTCAGAGCAGCCTTCTCTGCTTTACCGAGAGTTTTGCCCGCTTTCGCGGCCTGTTTCGCAGCCTTAGCTAATGCTTTGGGGCTCTTCGCTCCAAGCTTAGCCGCCACCTTTCGCAGCACTTTGAAAATACCTTTGGTGCCAGAGGCGGCCTCTCCAGCACCACTACCACAAATAGGGGGCACAGCGAATACCGCATCAAAAGCTCCCCATAACCATAGGCCGCGGCTAAAATTAAACACAGCATTGACGGCGCCCATAATACAGCCAATTCCCCCGGGAATAATACTGCCAGCGGTCAACAAGAGATCAACATTGTCTAATGAAGCCTTTTCAAACTCAAACATATTAAGTATTTTTTGTTTTGCTTCTTCTTCCTCGGGTTGCGCGGAGGTTTCGTCCGGTGTGCACACCTCCTCTTCGTCACAGTTGGGGGCGGTCTGGGGCTTCGCGCCAGTGGGCAGATATTCCGATGGTAGGAGATAGCGGTCTTCGCGACCATCAGGGGTTAAATAATATATTTTTAGAGCTTCAACATCTATGGAGATCAGGGCCCCATCTGCGTCGGTGAACGCAAGGCCTCCGCTCTCCCTCATAATCTCTATGGGTTCTATAGTAGTCCACACATCCCTCCTTAGCTCTGTTCCATCTTCTGATTTAATATTTCTCATCAGCCAGTGGTGGCCTTCGCGACCAAAATTATCAAACCTAGCGCCCCAATGTTCCTTTTCCTCTTCGGGCTTGGCCTCCGGTTCCGGTTCGGGCTCGGGGGTAGCAGAGAGGTTGTACCCAAGTGAGGCCAAGCCGTTCACAATAGCTGTCTGCAACTCGGTGTCGTCAGCGAATTCGCGATCAATGTAATCTCTGACAAGCTGAGTTTTCCCCGCTTCCATCTCCCGGGCAAGCGCGTGGACCTCTCCCCGTACAAGGTCTTCAAACGGGAGCGGCCGGGATGGCCCGGGCTCTGGAGTCGGGGCGGCCTCCGGTGCAGGGGCTGTGCCGGGGCCCTCAAAATCAACTGTCTTGCCGCGGACCATATGTTTATAGGTCTCGATATCTTGAGTGCTCATGGCTTCTTTGGGAGGGTGGCCACATGTTTCAACATCAAAATCTTCTAAGTTACCTGAAGTTTCATATTCCTCGTCTTCGGCGTCACAATATGCAGCTGTTTTCTTGTAGCCTTTGGGAGGATTTGCTTCTTCTAAAAACTCACGCCACTTGTCTGTATATTGTTTCTCTTTTGGGAAACTACTCCAGGTACTCATCTTGTAGTACCTCGTTTAATAGCCGATTAATGCGATCAGCTTTTGTAAATACATTGGGAGTACTTAGATCTTTTGCCTCTTTCATCATATAGGCGCCTGGGGTTGATGGCTCGGAAACAAAATCAAAACAAATAAGCTGGAAGTCATCTTCAACAATAGTTTGTCCTTGAGCTTCGCTCACAGAACCCATGCCCCGGGAAGAGATCCCAAGCTGGGCGCCGCTGTTTACGAGTCCACGTAAAATATTGCCGGAAGGTGTGTCAAGCACTTTTACTTTACCCATTACAGCTTTGTTTTCCATCCAAACATCTGTAACCATGTGTGAAGCGTTCTTAAGGTTAATGACCGAATCGTCAGGGTGGTCTAATTCTCCTAGTGCTCTTTTTTCTTTTACTAATTTCTTATAATTATCTACTTCGCGCATTAAAACCTTATAAGGATATACGCGGCCATTGCCGTTTTGGATATCGGCTTCTTGTAGTTTACCGGATAACATCATGCCGCCATTAATAACAAAACGCTTCTCTTCCTCTGTTAATAGATCTTGACATACGCCACCTTCACAGAGCGCATAATATTCTCTCAATAAAACTTTTGCCATAGCTAAGATCCTTTACAGCAATTTCTTACTGGTTGAAGCATCCACTTGCGTGTCCATATATTTATGTTCATGTTTTATTCCTTCATCTCCAAAAATCATACTAAGAACATAAGATGTTCCCGATGACAAGCCACCTAAAATAAAATAATTTACAGGCGTTACGTCAAAATTAAATAGTTCTGTATATGGAGAAAGTAGCATTAAAATCCACCCTACATGAAAACCCATACACATAGGGCACGAAAACATTTGGCCAAGCCACCCTTTTGCTGGCCTTATTGCATCTAAAATTTTTCCATAAACAAGAATTTGAGTGAGCCCGTAGGCACACAGTATAAAATATAATAGTTCCATTACATTAAATCCTCCTCAAAAAGAATGCTGCTCCAACGTTGTGTGTTGCCCGAGCCGGCCAATGCTTTAGATACAATTTGAGAAGTTTTTTTTATAAATTCCATACTATCTGCGCCGGCTTCAAACAAATTTCCTATAGCGTCCATACCAGGAACATTTGCCACATCTGCTTCCCTTGCTAGATTCATAAAGTATGTAGATACGTTACCAGAAGCCTCTGCACCTTTGGTTAACTCGTTAATGCCTGCCCCAACAGTAATAATAAAAACCATAATACGAGCCATTAGATCAATTTTTTCCTTCAATTCTTCTTTTTTGGTTGGGTCTGTAACAAGTTTATCAACCAACTTCATGGCCACCCGATTAAAGCCGGCCGTAGCCAATGCCTTGGCGGTTTCTTCTAAAAGACTAGCAAATTTCTCCAGTGGGAGTTCCACATTAGCAGCAGGAGAAGCTGGATCAAGTGCCCGTTCCCATTCGCGCTCACGACCTGCGATTCCCATCTTGATAAAAACATAGTTAGCAATTTTCGCCACAACTCCTGTTGCTGTTAAAAGACCAATCGCCTTAACCCAAAGGACAAGAACAGCGCCCATCGCCAATGATTCGTTTAACTGTTCGGCCTCCGCTAAAGTTTTTTTCTCTAGGGCACCTTCCTCTTCGTTGTCTCTCTTTTCTACCTCGGCATCAACTTTATCTTCAATGTCTTTCATTGCTTGTTCGAGGGCATCACTGACTAAATCTGCCACCTCATTTTCACGCAATAGTTGTAACTGGTCTGTGTGATAAGAGCGCCAGTTCTCCATTATCAATTTCATTTCAGACATACAAGCCTCCTAAATCGTATATAAATAGCTTAATGAATAAGGATCTCTGATATATCCACGGCGAATTGATCCCTGTGTATCTCGTTGCGGGACCTCACCAAGTTCTGTCGAGTCCTCCTTGTCAGGGTGTGTCAACTCATCCTCGGCCATTGAAATAATCGCCTCTGTCGATTCAAAGTAGGGGCGCTCTTCGTCAATAAAGTTAGAAATATTAATAAGCGCAAGCTTTGGTGTGCTAAGTTCTTCGGATGATGCCTCTTCCATTAAAGCCTCAAAGGCGCCATAGACTGCTCCCCCTTGAATAGAGTCGGCAATAACAAGCCCTTTCTTGCGTAGGTGGGCAAATAGTCTATTTTGAGCACCATATACGAGATCATTCATTGTTTCTTTAGGAAATGCAGTAATTTTATTATTCTTTGCCGATAAAACAATATCAATATCGCCATGATCAAAAATCATAAGATCGCCATTCATACTCTTACGAACATTTAGTTCGAGACGAACAACCCCATCATCAGCCATCTCACCTATTCTAACTATTACTGCCATCTGAATAGATCTCCTTTACAAGGCTTTGCGTTTTCATCACTGTTAGAAGTACACTATCGTCTATAGGGCGTTCCGAGAACATGGTTAACTGTTCTACTATTTGTTCGGCTTTTTTAAGCATTTCAGAATCATTTTTAATCTCTTTTATATTTTTTGCTTTTTTCAATTGTGTTTTTAATCTTATAATCTCTTCATTTAAAAAAGCCTTAAGCTCAAGAGCGTTATCGGCAAAAGAAGAAATATAATAAGTCAAAAGTTCCTTTTGCTCATCTAAAAGTTTTGTTTCGTATTTATTATTAAACTTCTCAGTAAACGTCCTAATAACAACCTCGTCAATTTCATCAGGAGTTATTATTTTTTGTGAAGGGTTAGTCATATTTTTAATGATCTCGTTCTCTAATATAACTTGATCTTTGGGCGATGTCTTATCCGAAAAAATCCGTGCTATTGATGCAAGAGTTTTATAGTTAGGAACAAAATTTCCAAATACTGATGATTCTAGCTCCTTGTTTACATCATAAATCAAAGCGCTCTGCTCTTTAAACAGTGCTTCGGGGTCAATTAAACGACTGGTGATTTTAGCTTCTCTAAGAATTTTTTCAGAAATGTCTTTATCAAGATTTTGATTTTCGTAAAGGGAGCGATGACATTCTAAATCTTGTCTAAGTAAAGAATCTTCTTTAAAATGAGTTCTGATAAGGCTAATTGCAGTCTGCCGCCGTTTAGAATCTTTTTTCAATATTGCAACTGTCGCTTCTCTAATGAGGGCTTCATAAACAAAAGCGCTGTTTCTCTTTTTATTGTGTCTTGTCTTCATCCTGTTGCTCCGTTGTTTCCTGATTCTTATTTTCTAATCCTGCAATAAGTTCTCGGATTGAATTGTTTACTTGAAATAATTGACTTTCCTCTAAGAGTTCTTCTGTCTTATAAGTAGGCTCTTCTCCTTCATAAATACCATTTCCGATACTTCCCATTTTGGCCAAAGAGCCAATCTCGGAGCCAGGAACTACATTGCGTAGGCCCGAGCTAGCTTTTTGACCACCTCCCTTCGCCAAATTCGAGCGAAGGGCTGGTCCAGCGTCTCGCCGGCGATCTCCACCGGGATTTTTCCGAGTGCCCTTCTTGTGATATACTTTTCCCTTGGATTTATCCAAACGTGGTTCGTTACGAGAGCCAGGAGGAACCGCCAGTAATGTAGATTCTTCGCCGCCAAGCTCTTCGCCGCCAAGCTCTTCGCCGCCGGCTTCACCAGCGGGCATTTCCTCACCACCGAGGTCAAGTTCGCCACCGAGATCGCCACCGAGGTCACCACCGAGGTCGGCGCCGCCCATGCCACCTTCGGCTGCAGCGGCTTCTGCGACTTGTTGTAATGCAGCATCATGTTTACGATCATAATACATTTCTCGTTGGTTGCGAAGAAACTCCTCGTTTGACATACCAAAAATATGTTCTGTGACCCAGCGGCGCGAGAAATAACCTTCGGTGGCGGCGCCGGCAATATCGAACTTCTGCTTCCAAGTTTCAATTTCTTGAAGCTCTGCGATCTTCGAAGGATTGTTGAGCGTTAAAGTAAAGCTTAATAAGTCGTCGCCTCTGAAACCTAAAGTATAGAGATGGATGATTCCGATCTTTGTAAGTTCTGCGATGATAACTCTCTGGAGTCTCTGAATAGTTCGAGCAAATCGAATGTCTTTCTGCGCGAGAGTGGTCTTATCTTCTTCGGCGCCCTCACCCATCGTAAGATACGATTGGGGGATTTTCAACGCAGAGAAAAGCTTGTCACGCAAATACTTAATATCATCAATTGCTGTCATGTTGTCAGCGCCTTTGAGTGACGTGATATCTGTAGCAGAGCCCGGGCGTACCGGAATGAAATAGTCTTCTTCAATACTCATTGGATTATAACGAAGATCGATTTTTCCAGTGGTGGGATCAACTACAGAATGGCGCTTAAGGTTTGTTACAACCTTTTGCATATATTGTTCAACATCTTCTGGAGGGATGCCCCCAACATCAATCTTAAACATGCGCCGTTCAGATGAACGAATAACGCGATAAGCCATCATGGCATCTTCCATCAAAGTTAGTTGGCGCCAGATGCGACGGGCGGGCTCAAGAATAGAAGTTCCATATGGAGCATACTTATCATTTCCAAGTACTCGGAAGTGGGCAATCTGCCAATTCTCAAAAGTCATTCCTGCCGAGTTCCATTGATATTGAATATAGTTAGGGTTTGTGGCATCCTGGCCCTCTAGCCTCTCGATGTCTACTGTTGGTAAAGCTAATACAGATTGAACTCCATATTTATCGTCAATGTCAAGATATAGAAAGAAGTCGCCATATTTGCACATTGTGCGGGCCCAGCCAAAAAGGTTATATCTAAGGTTAAGAATGCTGTCAAACAAAACTCCTAGGACAGCTTCAATTTCTTCATTAGGGCATTTAATATTAAGCATAGGCCGCAACTCTGAATACGTTGTCATTTCATCTGCATAGATATCCATTGTAGATGCGATCTCGGGCATATACTCCATTTGATCAAAATCTATATATCGTTCAGAGCGCCGTTGGTTTGCGATAGCATTAGAGGCGACTACATCAAGCGGGCTATAAAGCGTCTTCTTAAATTGTTGTCCTGACGCAGATTTAAATCTTGAACTAAACTTGTCAAGATGTTGCCTTCGAATCCGGCGGCCGGACTGGGATCGATAATTAATAATTGGCCCTGAAAAAAGCCTTGTTAGCGCCTTAAATAATCCTGATTGGCTGTTTGCTGGGTTTCTGTCTGGTGATGCCATTTATAATCTCACTTAATAATCCATTTGTATTGTTCATAAAGCTTTGCTGCTTCTGATGTTTTGTCAAAGATGTTATCTTTTTTATATCCTTCTTGTCCACTAACGCGTGTATTCATCGTAGTTTTAGTTGTGATGATTGCATCAACGAATGCTTTCTTATAATTTAAATCTCGTGCATTAGACTGAAGTGCGGTATCGTGGACCCAACAAGCAATAGCTAATGCCATAATTAAATCATCATTATACCCTTTCATTGCTTGGGGTTTTCCGTTTTTCCAAATAAAAGTTTTCATTTCATTAAATAAGCGTGTAGAATACACTTTAATTAGTTTATTTCTTATAAACTCTTCTAATTTCGCAACTATTAAAGGCCTCGTCTTCATTGTAGTTGAAAAACCCGGAATAGCGGATGAGCGGAATTCCGCTTGATGCTGTTCAATATATTCATGTGTTGACTTAATAGAATAATATAAATTAGGATAACCGTATTCTATCAGTTTGTCAAGTACTGTATAGCCAATATTATTATTTTCTACAACCATCATCGCATTTCCGAACTCTCGGCCAACTTGATTAAGCATGTTTGCAAATAAGTCTGGCGTTAGTTTTCCTTGATATTCTCCAATGATTTCAAGAGTTTCTAGCTTTAAAACATGAAAAGTAGAAAAATCGGCTCCGTCGCCGCGAGACACATCTACTACCATTAAATAATTACAGGTAGGATCAAACTCTTCCCAAATCCAAAAATTACGATCAAAGCCTGTACGGTACTTGGGCTCTTTGGTCATGGAGACCAACCATTCCATACAGTCAGGATCGATTACTGTTTCGCCTGAAGTATTGAAATTGCACTTAAGTTCTTGCGCGATCTGTCGTCTGGACATATTTCTAGTTTCTTTCCTATACCATATCTCGTCTCTTTCTGGGTGGACATCCCACGGGAGCGTAGTAAGATTAAAGTTGTTGGCGCCGGCGATTGCCTCGATACATGTTTTATGAAACCAGTTTCCCACTCCGTTAGGAGTAGATAGGGCAATACAGCGCCCCCCTGTTGATAATGTGGGATATAATCCTGTCCATAGTTCTTCTAAGTTTTCAATGTGCGCTGCTTCGTCTAAAACCAATAACGACAAAGCTTCTGATCGTCCAGCATCTCCAGACGTAGAAGCTGCTTTAATAGAAGAACCATTCGATAGTTCAAAAGAAGTGCGATTGTCTACACTAATAGTGGCAATCTTTAACCAATCTGGAAGCTGGCGCATGATACCTTTGACTTTCTTTACAAGATTTCCCGCTGTCGCAAATTTTGTTGCCATGACAAGAATGGCTTTATCGCGGTGAAATAACATCATCCATACAATATAGCCAGCAGTAATAGTTGAAATTCCAAGTTGGCGTGCTTTTAAGATAACATTAAAGCGATAATCATTAAAGTCTCTAAGAAGCTCATCTTGAAAGTCATAGGTATTGAATAATATAAGCCCATATAGTGGGTGCGAAATTCTAGCATATGTTTTAAGAAAATAAGATGGATCTTTTCCGCATTTTAATATCTCTTTGACTTGCTGATTTTTGTCTAGTTGAAAACTCATTCATCTTCTTTCGTGACTACTTGAGGGGGCGGCGGCGAGAGCGGTGCTTGAGTCGGTGGAGCGCGAAACCGGCCAAATGATTTTTGCATTGCTCCAATAGTAAGGGGATTTTCCCCTGTTGTTGCCGCAATTAGGTAGTCAATGCTAGTATCTACGCTCTCTATTGCTTTTAAAATGTCTGCGCCTCTATTAAGCTTTTGTGATATGTCGCTTAATAAATTTAATATTTCCTTACTTGATTCGATTTCTTCCTTAATGATTTGTTTAAGTTCTGATTTGGTAATTTTCATAATTCTTCTCAGTACTCATCGTCGACAACTTCGATCTCTTCGGTGTTATTTGCACCAGCAAGTTCAAAAATTCTATCGCGCGCTTCCATGGCCATCTCATTGAGTTCACTATCGACAGCAGCTATCTCGTCTCTGTTGCCCCCAGCTTTAACATACATATCCTCAAAAACAATAGAAATAGCATCCGAAATTACTTCTTCCATAGTTGTTGGGTATTTTTCTAAATCAGAGCCGTGAGCCAGTACTTCTTCGTCGGGGACTCCGGTTCGCCACTCACCTTCATCTATGGTAGATATATGAGTAACTTCTTCTGTAATAAGTTCTTTAAGTCTGTCAATAGAGATCTTCATTTTTCAACTTCGGAGCCTTTTTTGCGGGCATCATTCTTAGGACGCTTGCCTTTCCAGCCGCCTAAATCAAGAAAGGTCTGCCAACTAGCTTCAACGGTAGATTCTGATGGAGCTTCAACTTGCATTGCTTCATCAAGACCTCCAACCTTATAGCGGCATTCGGCCGTTACCCAAGAACGAATACGAGAGGTGCTTTCGACTCTCATATCGACTTCACCTTCTTTAGTAAGTTGCACGGAGTTACCAGTAATCTTGCGATATTCTTTTTTAAGAAAAGAAGCAATCTCAGATATACGCTGTTCTATATCGCTCTCAAAACCATTAGTATATACTTCTTTTAATTGAACTTCAGAATGATAAGAAAGAGACATCAGATTACCACGAAACCTTACATTAAAGCCATCTAATACTCTCTTGTCAAGAATTGGATCCCCCTCTTCTCTTTGAAGGCCCACCAGTACAGGTTCTCCCTCTTCCGTTAGTGCGCCATCATATGCATTAGCGGCTGCTTGTGATAGTCCTTGTATGATTTCGTATACTGTTGCCATTATGCTGTCTCTCCTTTGCTAAGTTTATCTTGCAGAATTTTCATCACTCTTTGTATTAACATCTTGTGTGTAACAAGATCTACCCCTGGCTCATTAGCAAGCTTGAGTAAAAAGTTATCAACCTGATCAACAATACCTTGTTCTTGGCTACTCAGTTCAGCGGAGGCGGCTTTTCTAGTTTCCATTCCGGAACGAGCGAATTGGCTCTTGCCCATGCTTTTGCTTTGAAGTTTGGTAGGATCAGTTTCGGGTGCGGGGGCTGGTACTTCTGCTTCTTTTAGAGTTTTGAGAATCATATTCTTTAAATCTCCTTTAGTTATTTTCATTTTTTGGTCTCCAGCCCTTTTCCCATCTTTCTTCTCTGTCTTCCACATATTGAATGTAGCACTTATAGCAGCAATCATATTTGAGAAGACAAACATCATCTGTCGATTTTCTAGCCAAAGAAGAACACACAGAACAATGCTGTAAAGAATCTCTATTAAATAGTTTCTTTGAAACCTTTATACCATTTATGTCAATCTTCTCTTGCCACTTATCGTTTTCATTAGTTTTTTTATATAACTCTTGCATTTGCTCAAGATATTCTCTTTCTTTAATCTCGTCCCAGTTTGCACGAGGATTTTGAATAGCCTCATCGCCATATTTTTGAGCAATGGCTTTTTCAATTGCAACAATTTTATCTAAATCTTTATCACTCATTGAACAATCTATAGGCCCCATATGTTGCTGCAACCCCTACCGCTATGCCGCCGGCGCCCCAAAGCCAATTGTTGCTCGGAGATTGTTTTAAGAGCGCCCTTTGCAAGTGATCGATCTCTTCATCCTTCTGAAAGATCAGAAGACTTGTTTCTTCGTGGAGTGCATTATATTGAATCTCCCAATTTCGAAGTTCTAGTTCATAGCTCGCCGCTTCGACTGAAAGCTCGTATTCAATTCGTGCTTGGCATGCGAGGTTAGCAGTAGACTGGCGCGCTAGGATTTCCGACAATGCCGGAACATCGAAGAGCACCCCTTCAAATGGTGCACACTGCTGCTCGCCAAGAAATGTAAACTGGCCTGCGTCTGCTGCT
>CEPX01190680.1_pt1 | contig 12883 bp, 20 predicted proteins | sample 361361 | NCBI WGS metagenome assembly CEPX01 (sample SAMEA2619974, study PRJEB7988) | marine metagenome | biome: marine biome (ENVO:00000447); feature: mesopelagic zone (ENVO:00000213) & marine oxygen minimum zone (ENVO:01000065); material: "saline water (ENVO:00002010), including plankton... | reverse complement strand
AACTCAAGATATATATAGCCCGTGTCAGTGTAGGGGAACACAACCCCAAGATCCTTTATCTCAAACGGGAAAGTTTCGTAGTCCAGATTGAGCCGAGGATCCTTTGACGTTCCACGGTACGTTGCCCCTATTTCTGTCTTCAGGGTTTTCTGCTCAAAGCCAACATACTTAATGTAGCTGGTAAGCTCTACCCATTCAGATGCGGTGCCGGGAATGCCTCCGCTTACGCTTGATGTGTTAGTCCAATACTTTTCCGTACCGGGATGATAGACTTCAGAGTCTGCCGAGTAGCTTGTCGTAGCCGCCCAATCATCCCGCCAGTACCTCTTCTCGATTGTCATCAGGTCAGGCCAAAACTCCAGCTCGTAAGCCTCCCTCAGACGACGGTTCATTGATCCTCGAAAGAGAACAAACTCGTCGTTGGTTAAATTAGAATAAAGACGGCCTGTAGATTCGACCGCCCCTTGTAATACGTTTCTGGCTGAAACTTTTCTCACTAGCTTCCATGCCCGACTTGCGTCCTTGTTCCTACGCTTTTGACCGCAACTTCAGGATGATTCTTGACCACCCACTTGAGGTAGTCGTTGTCCTGAATCGATTCTCCCTTGCGTAGGAAGTTAGACAGATACCCGTTCAGATCGAACCTAGCGACCAACCGGCCAAACCCATTGCTTGACCGGTGGTCGCGTTGATTCTCCTTGGCGATTTTCTTCTGATTAATTTCAGACTGAACCATTTGCATCTGATGCCCTGTCACCAATTCCTTGATGATGGCGTTCTTCTGCCCCGGCCCAAATTCAGAAAGATCGACAAGGTCTGACATTATTTCAGCAACTTGAAGGCCGCTAATCCGAGCGGATTCTTCACGCACAATCCGGCGATTGCATCGACTGCAAAACGCTCGCCTGCACCTTGGTTAGGTAGCGGCTGAACTTGCGGCAACTGATGGAACCGAAGCTCAATCAGATCCATGTCCAACAGATAACCATAAGACAAGTTAGGGTTGGCACCGGCATTGTGGTTCGTACCACTAGCAACAGTCCCAGACCAAACGTGAGCCTTCGCCCCAGCGGTGCCGCTCGCCATCGTGTGGAATGCGTTCCACAAGGTTGGCACCAACTGGATCGTACCGAAGTCACCCTCGTAGACATCGACGGTCGAGATGACCTTCTTGTCCGCGAGACTTGCCCCGTAGCTGCGAGCAACCGTAGCCGCACCGGCAGAACCAGTAGAAACCGCCGTGTAGTCCTTGAACCGTTTCTTGAGGTTCGGGCCGCAAAGCAGCGTCTTGGTGCTAATCTTGCCGGTCTGCTCGTAGACAGACTGCAACACACTGTTCACCTGATCCTCCGTGAGGTTGGCAGATGTCGTCGTGCCGGTGGCGTTAAGAATGGTTTCAAAGTCATTCTTTGTAGCATCCGTTTCCTGAACCGAAGCCTCTGGAGTTTTATAACCAGTAGGAACGTCAGCCACCGCTGCGTAAGGGTCGATGAACTTACCCAACGAACGGGTTTTGTTACCGGCAGTACTTGAGCCAGTTACCGCATTGGCGTTGTAATAAACCGCATCGGTCGTCTTCGGAATGTCATCCGAACAAAGGCGGACTTCCATATCCCGCTTCAATGCCAGCAACTGCTTGCGAACCGCAAACGCCCTTTGGTTGGCAACGCCAGCCAAGTTGGTTGCAGACTCGGTGAGCTTGGAAACCAAGGCAGCGCGTCTGAACCACTGGACACGGTTGTCCATGATGGCGTACTGGTCGAGTACATGATTGAAATCAGACTCGGATGCCCCAGCGTTACTTCCAGTGTCGTCGTTTTGAGACGTAAACCCATGCTGAAGATCCATGCCGTCAATGGTCGCATTATCATCTGCCGTTAATTCCTTATCGACAGGCCATTCAAAGTTGAGGTTAGTAACCCCCCCAGCTTTCGGAACCATAGCCATGAATGGACACTCTTTTGCATCCACTAGGGTTATGGCGTTTAGTAAGTCGCGGTTAGAACCGCCCGGTGCAGGGCCGAATACATTAGCAGCCGACCCGCTTTCATCATTTTGAGTATAGGTATATAAAGGAGAAGCCATTTTATTTCTTCACTATTGAAGAACTCCCGCATTCACTAGCATATCATCTAGCGAGTCTTTGGTTGGATCCGTGAACAGTCTTTCCTTGGATGTTTCGTAGTTGTTGGCCGCATCGTCAGCGGAGGCTGGTGCCGCCGTTGGCCTGCCGGGGTTTGTTGGAGACTTTTTGGGTTTCGTCTTGGCGGTTGCCTTAACCCTACCCCTTTGATTTTCAATCATCACTCCCGTGACGTACCGGGCAATTTCCAGTTTGCTTGTAGGCACACTGGCCAAAGCTGGCGACGACTTAACGACTTCCCCGAAAACTTCCATCTCGGCAGACTTATCGTCTTTAAGCCAAGGATAGAGTTGCTCGGCATGGGCATCGAATTGTTCCTTGTGTTGAAGCTCGGTTTTTCTTTTCGGAATGTTCCTAGATAAATTTTTTGAACTGTTCCTTTCGATGTTCCGAATCTCCTTGCGGATTTCGTTTTCAGAAACGTCGTCCTCAAGTGTCAATCCTTGGCCCTTGAGGTTTTCAATGACCTGATCAAGACCGTCATCCATGAGCAGATCCTTTTGGTCCTCGACAAAATCAAGCCGCGCTTCTTCGAGAGCAGCCAAGTCATCCAGCTCCTTATTGGAGTTGATGTTGCCGAGGGGATTTGCCCCTGATTGAACCGGTTGCGGTGCCATTGCTTTCGCCTTCAGCTCCCCAACCTCTTCAGCCAAGTCATCTCGTTCCTCTTCAGCCGTGCGTAATTTTCGAGTAAACCGATCAATGCGCTTCTGATACCATTCAGGCGCGTCGGCGTCCTCTACTTCATCCTGAGAAAGATCCTGATCTTCCCCTTCAGGGGCTGAAAGTTCTTCAGCTACAGCCTCCTCCGGTTCTGCCTCTTCTCCACCCGGAGAAGGGTCTGATCCAACCTCTGCACCGCCCAATCCCTGAACCAGTAACTGATCCAGATCCGGCAGTTGTTCTGCATCTTGACCCGATGCGGTTCCGGCTTCTTTATCGTGGCTATCCGTCGCCACACTTTCTTCGTTAGCCATGCTAAATTTTTATTACCCGCAAGTAGGTAGACATCGCTTAAAGGTGCGAAGAACCCGTCGCCTTTATAACGCGAAGGCAAGCCATTGGTTATGCTTTAGTCCAGGTAATCGGGCTGATGGGTATAATAATAATAATAGGGCTAATTTAGTTTGATATAATCCTGTTCGGGGAAACTCAAAAAACAGTGTCAACCGTTTTTTTTAACTTTTTATTTCCTAACAACTAGAAACTTTTGAGGCTCGGAAACACCAGAATCCCAGATTTTTAAAAACCCAATATGTTATAATGTCTCCTTTGCTATCCGGAAAGGAGGTGATAAAAATGAAAGATAAAGTATTCTACGAGTGGTCTGAAGAGACGCGAGATGAACATGGTGACTGCCATGATCTCGATTTCTTTGAAGACGGCAATTTGTACGAACGGTTTGTATGGACCGATGGCTTCGGCCATCAGGTCGCGGCAGACCTTGAGGACAATCAGGAACTGGTGTTGGTCTTCAACACCGGCAATCCGGATGATGGAATTACTGACCGCGCTTGGGCGTATGTCGATCTCGACACTGGCTTGTTACCAGACGAGTTCGACAACAACCGAAAGGTTCCGAAGCGGTTTCACACTGAGTTGGCACGATGGGTGAAACTGAAAACCCTTCCGCTCAATGGTTGGCGGAATCCACTTGATGACTAGCCCAACTAGTCCGACAGCCCCGGCACCGAAAGGTGCGCGGGGTTTTTTATTCTATCTTTGCTTTCCGGAGGTCGTCGATTCGTTCGAGCAGGAGTTGCAACGAATAAACATACCCGGCATTCCAGTGCCGATCATCTGAGCTTTGTGACGGAGTCACCAGCGCAGCCACTCCCAATCTTATCTGATGTTCAGACAGTTGTTTCAACGCGACATATATCTCGTTGTCATCTGTCAGGTTTCTTATCGCAGATATTAGTTGCTGTTCGTTGAGTTCCATAAATTAGTATCCACCACCCTGTCCTCCGGCCTGACCGCCTTGACCTCCTCCGACCGGCTGAACGCCGACCCGGCCCACTTCTGCGTTCTGCCTTTGCGTAACAGAATGCTGCAAGTTCTTCCCGTAGTTCTGAACCAGCTCCGAGAACCTCTCGTCTCCACCCTCCTGCAACATCTCCTGATACTTCGGGTTGTTGCCAAGGATCTGTTCCATGAACTTCATCTTCATCTCGGCAGTCGGATCGTTCTCAACATATTGCGGTTCGTTGCCCAAGGCCATGAAGCCGATGTCGCTGTTCACCTTGTCGAACGACTGTTGCGTTGCACCGGTCTTGTCCTGCACAACCATGTCGGCCAGTACCGGGTCAATCAGTGTCGCCTTGAACTTCGTATAGGCCGCTCGATCAATCACGCCTGCCGTGTCCTCCGGCAAAACAAACTGGCTCATCGCCTGCAACTTGGAGGACATGTAATCCTGATCCATCTCGCGAACATCGAACACCGTCCGGAAATCAAAATTACCCTGAATCTCCGCCGACGACTTCGGAAGCGCAACCTCCTTGCCGGCTATCCGCGCCAGCTCCTCGTCACTCACGAATTCCTGTATCAACTTAAATATCATCGTGAACGCCTCGGACCAGCATGACATGTAGGTGTCAACCATGGCCTGACGCCTGAGTGCCGCCGTCGTTGGGTCACCTTTCTCTGTCGAACGGCCAAAGTATTCAGCCGCCTGACGCTCGACATATTCTATGATCGAGAGGCTCTCCATTGGGTTCGACCGCGGAGGATCCAGATACCGAACCTCACCCTGCCGCATCTCGGCAATGGCCGTTCCCGGCTTGAACTCGTAGTTGGATCCGGACCGGGCCGCATGGACTATGGGCGGATTTATAATCAAGCTCGCACGATCACTTAACATGTCGCGCTGCGTCTTGATCTCGTCCTGCCATGTCATGCAGATCTCCGAAACCCCACGGCTGTCAATAAACTTTCTGGTTACCGATTCCCGCCTGTAAGCCACAAACGGATATACTCCCGCCATGTAGTCAAGCATCTCCTTTTTGCCTGTAGCATCTGTGATGCTCGGCGTAAAAACACAACAGTGAATCCCCGGCATGCCATCCTCATCCAGTTCACGGTAATAAGCATAAACAATCTCATACAGCCCCTCCTGTTGACCCGTGTCATTTGTGAATTGCGTGTATGTGTCGCTGTATACCATGCCCGGTTGTGACTTGGTAGCAATAACCCTCTCCACCCACTTTTCATTGAAGTCCGCCTGACGTAACTGAACCTCCGTCATCCAGACCCGGCGGAAACAAAACCTCGCATCCTGTAGGTCTATCGTCTCCGGCGGCACAAAGAAATCATCGTCCAGCCTGAGTGCCGAAATTTGTGGTGTGTTTTTTGTAACCTCGGCAACCGGGATCTCTGTCGTCCCGGTTTCCCTCAATTCCTTTATACCGCGCTTCGCCGTGTTGCGCCTGACATCCATCAGGGCCGCTACAACCTCAACGGCTGCATCCTCCTGTTCAGGATCCATGATCATCTGGGGAAGATTCGCCTCGGCTGACTGTGGGTCGGCTTCCTGTGAAAACGCAACAACGTCCTCCATGGTTACCGGCTTCTTCGCCTTCGTCTCCTCCTTCTCCCAGCCAACCTGTAAAACTCCAATGCCATACTGTTGACCGTAGTTGGCAAGCAAGTGCGCCTCCTGCCGCATCTCGTTCATCAGCTTGTTCTCCTTGTAGTACTTCAGGAGCGTCGTAACCAATGCCGACTGCGAGCCGTCACCGCTCTCCGTTGGGCTTGCACGAAGTGTTCCGCGCTGGAACGCCGTCGTCATAATGTCAGAGTTCTCACTGATGATCGTGTCCGCCAGCCTAACCCTGACATCCGCCGCGCCGTCCCAAGGGAAAACCTTCTTCTTTGACTGCTTGTACTGATGCTTCCGGCCATCGTCGGTCTGGCCATTCCATCGACTGAACCGAATACTGTCAGCCCTGTACCAAGCGGTATAGGTGTTGTTATAACCCCCGGCTCGACTGTATTCCGACGCGATTTGTTTAACGTCTATTTTTGACATAATAATTCCTCCATGAATTCAGCTAGTTGCTGTTTTATAAATTTTCTTTTCCTGTGGACCGGGATAACCGTCCGCAACTTTCCGCAATCAGCAAGACGCTGAAGCTCCCTGACCGTCAGGCTACTAAACTCTGACGCCTCCTTAAACGATAATAGCTTTGGAAAGGTTTCCATTAGTACGCACCTCCGCCCTTGGAACCAACCATGTCGGTCGACACCAAAAGATTCTCCTCCTGTATGACGTAGCGGCAACAGTCAATGGGATCCTTGCTCGCCCCATGCTCCTTGTCCGCCCCCGTCCATTCGCGTAGCGAATAAATTAAATTCTTGCAGGCATCACTCACAAACATCTTCGGCTTGTTGTCGTCCAGCATCGGCTTGTGATGATCATAATACAGCATGTCGTTTATCAGCGTGACCCCCTCATCGATCTTGGCACCCGACGCCTGATCAAACCAAAGCCCATCCTCGCCCAGCTTCAGCTCATCCAGAATTTCACGGCCATCCATCGACTTGGCCCGACCCGCCCTCGGATCAATAAGCCGCTGGAATATAGGCTCGCCCTCCTCCAGCTCAAGAATCAACCGCTTGTACTCGGCAATGCTGTTGGCTCCCCCGCCGGCTCTCTGGGCCGGTCCGGGCTGACCGTCCGGCTTGGCCGAAGGCAGGCTCCATTCGCCCATACTATAATCCGGCCATTCCCGGTAAAAATACACCCGGCCATCAAAACATCTGGCCCAGAGAAAAAACCAATTCCTCGAACCCGCCGGATCCGTAACCATGAAATTCTGCCCTCCCATTGGCAGATCTGCATGCCTAACGATATGCCCGTCACCAAATCGCGGGAAGGCATTGCCAACCATGCTGTCCGCCCAACCATAGGCCCGAATCTTTATGTCGCTTGTGTGTGCGCCGTCCAGACGCTTCACAAGCTCACTGTACGGGTTGTACGGGTTGAACAGGGTGAAGAACCAAATCGCCGCCGTCCTGTCCTTATGCCCCCGCATTGTGTACGGCATCTTCCCCTTCGGCGCAGCCGGGAAGTTGATCCCCGGTAACAACTCGCTGTCCATCCACTCCGTCACCTCTCCGCCGGCAACAAAATCCTTCACAACAGGCGTCATGCCCTCAATCGGCGTGAACGACAAAAGCAACTTTCCGGATCGCGTCACAAGCCTGAACCGGATCGTGTCCAGCAACGATTTCGGGATCAGCTCATCAGCCCAGCAATAATCCAGCTCCAACCCCTCAACCGTCCGCGGATCCTGACTGTAATGCATGCACCACAACTGGCTCCGGTTCGGCATGATGAATGTGCTTTCCGTAAAGCCATTCTTTTGCGTGTAACTCACGTTGGCTATCGTCGAGCGAATCTTGCGGCCCTTCAACTCGTTGGGTAGATACTTATATAACACCGGCTGTTGCGTCTGCAATGAACTCTGGTGCGTCGTGTGAAAAGCCACGATCCGCGTGTCCGGTTTTTCCAAAAGTTTCTTGATGCAAAACTTCGCGCAAAATTCCGTCTTGCCACTCCGGTTGCCTCCTGAAATAAGAATCGCATCATTCTCCTCCGCCAGCTCGTCGGCATCCTTCCAGTGCCAAGGCTCGTACCCGTGATTAAAGGGATCCGTCTTCTCCAGATGTATCTTGGTGCCGCGCTTCACCAGCGCATCACGCAACACCTTCTCGCCGTCCTTCTCCTTCAGGATCAACTTTGCATCCTCCTGAGTTATCATCCGATAAACAGGATGCGGCTCGTATGCATGCTTCTCCCAACTCAAAACTTTTTTAACCTCTCCTGTTCCACGGCGTAAACCTTGCGACCATGCAAGTCCGTCAAGTTCTCGTCCCGAAAAATTTCCTCCTTCTCCACATAACCCGCCATCCGGAATTTCGGAACCCGGCCAATTACCAAAACATAATGCGTCGTCTCCGCCTTGACCTTGTCAGTGTTTACCAACAGCCGGCCATCCAGATAATGCGTCTGCTTTATGTCAACCTTGTTGCCGTCCTGCGTCAAACAATCATAGGTCAGCTTCTGCGGGTTCAACGAAAAATCAGGATACAAATTCTGGAACTTGCAAAACGCCACCTCCGCCGCCATCCCATCAATGTCCATCGTCGTCGGATCCAGATCACCCTTCTTCCGGTCCACCACCCCAGCCGCCCTGTTGACACTGTTCCTCAACAGGCCAAGCATCGTCGCCATAAGAATCTCACCGTTGTCCAGCTCAACCTCCATCAAAAAAAGAAGAACTTCCTTCTGGGCAAAAGATCCTCCGGATTCTTTGCCGCCCTGTCCTCCGCCACATCAAGCTGCGCCTGAGTGAACAAATAAGGAACGTCACCACCTTCACCTCGAAGAAACGTGAAGACGTACTCCTTCGCCGCGCCAAACCTACCGGCCTTGTTCATCACGCCGACAAGCCTGCCCCTGCCGACCCTCTTGGTCTTGTTTTTATAACGCATGGTCCATTCTGTCCTTGTCCAAAATCTCCTGAACCTTCTTCACATCCTCATGCGCGTACTCCGTCTCCCTCATGCCTGCCTGTGCAATCCGGAACGCCTGCACATAATGCCAGAGATCCACAATCTCCTCCTCTATGTGATTTAAAAAATAATCCAGCGATGCACACTTCTCAACCAAGCATCCACCGTGTTCCTCCTGACCCGCCATGTACTTGTTGTATGCCTTGTCAACAAAACGGTTCACGCTCTTGTGGGCTATGTCTTCAGGTTTCATAATAAACTGTACCACCACTTGAATGCACCGGGGTTGGCCTTCCATAACGTACACAAGCCCGTCGCTACCCGACGCGAAACCTGTTCCTCCTTGCGCCAATCAATCCCCATCGCATACGCAACCGCATGGATGCACTCATGTAAAAAAGTGTCCGCCTTCGCCTCGTCCGATAAACCGCTATATATAACAATCTTCAAGTCATCAAAATCACACCAACCATCACTCCCCGACGACTCCCGCGCTGTCCTCGAACAAAAATCAACACTGTACGTCAGGTTCAAAATCTTCAGCCTCTTTGGTGGCTTTCTCATCTGCAAACATCCTCAAAGTCGAGCCTCTCCAGTACAGTGTTCAAAACAGAAAACTCGTTGTGCTGGTCCTCCGCCATGTGATAAGAAGCCCTCATCCATGTAGCCTCCACCCAATCATCCAGCTCACGCTCACTAGGCATCCGCTCCGACCTCATGTTAATCCGCCGGCCCTTCACCTTCACAATGAAGTTGGGAGCATTATCAAAACTAAAATACCAAGTCTTTCTCATTTCCAATAACCCGCCTTCCGCGGTGCCGGCCCATGCACAATAAATCCGTTAGCGTTCTCCTTGAACCTTATCGGACATAACTCGCTCCTGCCGTTGGGCATATACAAATCCGCATTCTTAACCCTCACAATATGCCGACCATCAACCTCCACTATCCGCTTGTTCCGAAACCGCCAGTTCGTCACCTTGCCACTAATCACAACCGGCTCGTTCACATCACCCCCGTAGTCGTCCGGAATTAGCTCCTGTGAGACTTTCTTAATTCCCGAAGGTAAGTACACCACACGATTATGCTCGCCCCTCTCATAGTCCTCACCAACCTTGAGAATCCGGTTGCGGATCCTCTTCACCGTCTCCCGGCATACCCCCAAGTCGTTAGCTAAATCTACTTCGCTCATTTCCAGCTTGGCCTGTTGTTCATCATCTTTACACCAATTAAATCTATCAACTTTATCTGCTCATTATCATGCTCGATGATGGTGTCATACCTTAACGCCTCCGACTTCACCGCCTGTCCCGGTGCTGGCGTCTTGCAAAAATCCAAACACCCAACCAACGCCTCCATGTCATCAGTGTAAATGAACCACTCACCTCCCTGCCTCAATGGCCCAAACAACCTGTGTAACGACTTCTCCAACGCCGCCCCACCTCGTACATACCCCAACAGCTTTAAAGGCGCAGGGTTGCCCGTCTGCATTCCAGAAAGGCGACTCTCCGGATCAATAGACCGGCCAATCTTTAAGTGCCTCACGCCGGGGCTTATCTCGCAAACCACAAAATAAACATATACGCCTTTAAGGTGTGGAGGAGCCGATACCCATTCTTCATTCCACTTGGCTAGATCTTCCTTACGCTCACTCATTTTTTTAAAACCGAGCCAGACGCCTCCAGTTGTGTTGTAGATGAAGAACCAATAACCAAACAATGAACAGCCCCTGTAGATGGGGTCTTGAAATGAGACGCCCAGCTCGGCAAATCCCTTTTAGAAAATTTTCTATACGCCATAATGAATAGAAGGGAAGACCAGCGGCGGTCTTGCCGACCCCCCCCTCCCCCTCTTCTGTAGTGTTTGAAGGCAAAAAGCAACCACAAGATGTTGTGTTCGGCTCAATTGGTTGAATCGATGGATAGCAATAAAGGATAGCACTGTTTCCGTAACCGTCTGTATACTAGGCATTTATGTATTGCTTATGGTAGAACCTACTGTTCTTTCACATCTATTACATTGGCTTTTGGCAGCTTGTTCAGGAGATCTTCGACACTTTCTTGGGACAACTTAACATGTTCATGCCGAATGGTTTGTGTTTCTCCTCTAATCTGGGCAGACTTTTCAATACTTATGCCCATGACAATCGATTTAGTTTTAGGGTCGACAGTCCCTGTCTCCAGATCATCCATGAGTGAGTCGGCGCATTGTTCGGAGATATAGTCGAGCTTTCGGGCCATCCGTTTCTTGTGATTGGGGATCAGGTTGAGGTGTCGTTCTCTGATGCCTTGGAGGGTGTTGAAGCCGACGCCTGAGAACTCTGCCACTGCGCTGATGGTTGCGCCGTCTTGGAACATCAGGAGGCATTGCCGGTAGAGTACAGGGTTGACCTTCATTCCCCTGCCGGATGCTGGTGGGCCGGGGAGGGCGGCGATATCAGCCGGCAGGTGTTCGTTGGGTGTTTTAGGTTTCGGCTTGGGCCGGTCCTGTTTATTTGATTTGGTCATATCTTTTACAGTACTTCTTTTGTTCCTGTAATGCCTCTTCGAGCCTGATGGCTTCGGGATCCTGATCCCTGAGAGCCGCTCCAAGCCCGATTAAGGCGCACTTGTTTTCGGAGAGCCAAGGCTTTTTTTGGGCTAAAATGCCCTTTGCGTATGATTTCCAGTAGATTCTTGTCCCATATTTGCGTTGTAAGGGCTTTTTATTTGGTCCGAGGGTCATAGTCCCATGGCAATTGGCTTTAACTCGTCGCGCCTATCTCTGAGCTTTCTGAAGGCATCCTTGTGTTTCTGATCAACTCCACTCCATGAGTATCCACCGCCCGGAGACGGGTAAGCATGCGTCTCCTTGATTTGCTTCATATCTGCCTCGACAAGTACCAGTTGTTTCTGGGCTTCCCAATCGGACATGGTAGTGCTTTTTGAGGATCCAGATTGCGAACCGGTCACTGCCCAAGTGTCAGGCTCATCGAGGTAGCGGCCTTGGTGATACCAAGTTGCGGGATGAGGCGTGTATTCAATGTCCAGCCCTTCTCTGGCTTTGGCGTAGGCTTTGGTCTTCTCCAGAATGAATTCGTAACCGTGGTCATGCATGGCTTCGCGGATACGTTTGATGGCGGCTTTTTTACCTACCCGGCGAGGGTAGATTTTGAACACCTCTTCTACTTGGGCTATATATATTCTAGTTTTTGTTTTTGTTTCTGTTTTATGATGGTTGGAGCTTTCACTGGAGCTTTGTGTGGAGCTTTGTGTGGAGCTTTCACTGGAAAAATTCCACACTATCTCATTTAAGGTAATGAGAGTGGGCTTATTCTTCCACCCGCGAGACACCGTTATTAGGCCCGAATTGGCGAGCAAATTGCGGCACTTTATAACGGTCTTAATATCGCACTTCAGGAGGGCGGCGAGTTGCTGGTTGGTTGCCCCAAAAGGGTTCTTCCAGCCGAGCCTGTTGGACATGTTGAGAAGGCCAAAGTAGAGGCGGGTTGCGTTGGATGGAATGCCTGCCTCCATGAGATCCGCCTGCCAGAACTGGTTGACCAGCTCTATGTAGTTCATCTTATCTGCCATTCCAGTACCGATCTTGGCGGCTAGAATCCCCCTCAATTCCCTTGTGGTGCCTTGGGTGCTTGACCGGCTTCACCGGGCCTGCGTCCATGTCCCGAAGCACTTCCCTACAAAGATCCACAAGATGCGAGACGCTACCCCAGTGGCTCTCCCCATACACAACCTTCCCGCTGTCTGGATCAATGTACCTCACTTAACACGGCTCCTTCACATATATAACTCACCCTTGCAAGGGTTAGGGTTGCGATCTTGATGTGAGTTCTGCCAAGAATCCAAAGCCCCAGATGTGTCGATTATTCTCTCGGTCAAATACTCAATAGTTTTGTGGGCAACGTCCAACTTTCGCTCAAGGTCTTCAGAAAGTCTTACATACTCCCACAAATCCTCCTTTAAACAATCTATTCTCTCGGTCAAATACTCAATAGAGGGGGGCTTACAACCCTCCATGTCGATTTCAGTAGTCATGTTCATAGCGAGAGCTGTTCGAGTTCCTTGGCTGGATAATAATTTTTTGACCAGCACCAGAGGGCATGTAGATTGATGAACATGTTGAATCCCTCGGTCTGCTCTTCATCACTCCAGAGCTTCTCGTAACAGTCCGTTGGCTCGACCGTGTTGATGACTACGGACAGGCACCTCGGCTTGTGGTCGA